>Ga0181420_1000284_pt1 | contig 20676 bp, 17 predicted proteins | sample 43SPOviralmetaG_FD_130145 | JGI IMG/M metagenome (GOLD analysis project Ga0181420, IMG submission 130145) | Marine viral communities from the oligotrophic San Pedro Time Series (SPOT) site, San Pedro Channel, CA, USA - 43 SPOT_SRF_2013-05-22 | ecosystem: Environmental > Aquatic > Marine > Strait... | reverse complement strand
TACCTGATTCAGAAATTACTATAATATCTCTTGAATAAATATATGTATCATCGTTAGTAGATTCTTTTTTACTTGCGGTATTAACTCTATTACCGCCTCTTGTTCTACCTTTTGTATCTGTTGTTCTCCCTGTCGATAAATCTCTTATATCCATAATAATTGGGTGTACTGCATGAACATCAGCAATTGTACCCATACCACCTGATGTTTTTAATTCATCAATAGCATTATTCCAATTAGATTCTAATAACTCTATAAGATATTCTGTTTCACTCACCAAATAAAACACCTACCATTTTTTCTAAAATTCCTTTTTCAATTTCTTGTTTAACTATTTTTTTCATAACATTTTCAGATATTTCTTCCCCTAAATACTCTTTTGTTATTTCTTGAAGATTAGAATTATGTTCAATAATTCTTTCTACTTCATCAGGGATTGAATTAAGTAATACCTTCATTTTGTCAATTTGTTCACGGCTAAACATATCAATCACTATCTATTAAATATATTAATCTCTTTTTCATATTTAGAATCTTTTCAACATCGGCTCTATAAGTATCAAATTTAGTTTTTATATCTAAACCTGAATTACTATTTTCTCCTAATAAAATTGTATTATCATCTGATGACATTAATTCACAACAAACTAATTTAGTTGCTGCTTCTGTAATTACTGCTGGAACAGTTTGTTTTCCTGTTTGATATGTACACTTTAAAGAATGTTTAACTTGATATGGATATGAACTTCTAAAGAAAATTGACCCTGTTTGATTATCAATCCACCAATCATTATCCCTACCCATATTTTCATTATCTACAAAATCTTCTTTTGTGATTCCTGCACCACTAACTGTAACTGTACAATTTTTACCATCATCAGCAGGTAATAAAGATGAAATTAAAACTGAATTATCTTCTTCTAAAGAAGCATAGAAAAATTTGCTAATTCCACTTAAAGATTTTTTTCCATTTTGTCCTGTGAAATCTCTTGTATTTGACGGTGCTTGTTCATTAATTAAATAAACAATTTCTTGTGCGGTTGTAGTATTACCGAATTGATTATTGAAACTACCTGCGTCATTAGGGTGTGTTAATAGTGTAAATGATGTTCCGCTATTTGGTAATTGTAATACTATATTTGTAATAGCAGTAAAATCTGTAATTTTAATTTTACAAGTAGCACCTGCTAATTCAGTCCAATTATCGCCTTTCCATGCTGCTAATCTTAGAACCTTTCTAACATCTTCTCTATTTAATCTAATAAATCCTACATAATCTGTATATTTATAATCTCTTGAAAACCTGTACATTCTTGCCCAATCAAAATCAAAATCTTTAAACTCATTTTCTACGATAGATGGTCGCCAAGATTGTTTTGTATATTCGTCAATATAATCTTCAGCATATCTAATTAACTCTCCTATATTAGCAAGAGTAGGAATAGTATCTACTGTAAAAGGGGCAACACCTAATAGGTCGCAAATTTTTGTCATGTTTGTATAATGTCCTACACCTGCATCATAGTCAAGTGAATTAATTGCTGTATCTGATGGTCTTATAATACTCATTGTCTAACTGCCCCCAATAATACATTCATTCTATTTTTAATTTCTTTAAAAAATTCATATCTTAAGTCATTAAAGTTTTGACCTTTTAAACCTTGACTTTGAACTCTACCTGCACCTGTAACTCTTTTTCCTCTAATCTTTTTTGCTTTGTAGTCGGGTAATCCACTTGTATTTGAAACGGGGAAATATTGTTCTGTACCTCCTACTCTATAACCAATATATGATTCGGCATCAGAAACCCAATCAATTTTACCCTTTAACAATAATTTTTTCTTAGAATAATCTATTTGCAATTCTAAATTTCTACTTGATGCTGTAACTTGTCCAAGTTTTGCATTATTAAAAAGACTATCTTTATGTAAATCTTCTGATAATGCTTTCCTTAAATCTAAATCATTTACTAATCTAACCATATCTCCTGCTTCGGGAACTTGAAATTGTTTTGATTGTTTCATTTCATTCCAATATTCTTCCATGTCTAATTTATATTCTCTAACTTTATCTTTAATATCTTGTTGAGGGGTTACAAAATTACCTTCATCATCTTTTTCTTCATTTATTGTTTTAAGTAATTCTTTTAATTTTGGTATTGTATATGCTGATTCTGGTCTTAATTTACCTTCTTTATCCTTAAATCTATCATCATAACCTACGAGTTCATCCCATTCATCTAATAATCTACTAAAACCTGATGTTGTAATATTTGATTCTTTTACTTTTTTAACTCTAATAATACCTCTAACTAATATTCTAATATTTTCATATAAAGAAACAAATCTTCTATTGTTATCTTTTACCTCTTTTATGGCATTAAGTAATTGAACATTTTTAATTTCTTTAATAGTAAGACCTGTTTCTTCATCTTCATATTCATCAAATTTACCTTCTTCTATTAATGCTTGTGAAAGTACTCCTAAACCTTCTTCACCGGCTGCCTCATCTTCTTTATCTCTTTCGGTTAATTCTCTTCCCTCTTGTATTTCTTGTTGTTGTGATATTCTTTCTAATTCGACTTTTACTCTTGCATCAGCAGCCTCTTCAGAATCATCTTCTTCTAATATTTCATGAGCCTCTTGTATTTCCTGTTCATTATCTTCAGCATATTCGATAATTTTATTTAAGTTTCTATTAACATTACTAAGTTGTTTCGTTAACTTTCCTGCTTGTATTTTTGAATCTTCTTTAATTTTATTTCTAAATTCAGAAAGTGTAAATTTAAATTGATTATTTTTAAAGAAATAACTATTAGAATGTTCATGTAATTTAATTAAATCATCACCAATAGTTTCTTTTTGTATTTTATCTATCTCATTTATTAATTCTAATGCTACTTCTAAATCGGCTAACATACCCCTATTAACATTTTTCTTAATTAAAGCCTCTACCTTTTCTTCCATTGACGCTTTTTTTGTCATTGTGTAATTAGTCATTGTATCTCTAATTATTTTCCATTGATAATCAGCGTTTAAGCCCGGTATTTTATCTCTTACTTTTCTATCAATATTACCACTATAATTAATTATTACTGTACCTTTTGTATTTGTTTTTCTATCAATATCTTTTTCACTTGATATTACATTCCTTGAACCTGCACCGATTGTTTTTGCATAACCTGATTCAAAGTCCATTTCCTGTGATTCAAACTTAATGCCCATTTTAAATTTAGTTTTAGTTGTATCTGTAAAACCTAAATCAGTACCTTTTTCAGTACCTGCTTTTTTCTTTCCTGTAATTTTATTACCAGAAATATATACATTATCTGGATTAACTACATTATCTAATAAAAATTCTTCGATTGTATCTCTACTCATTCTAACAGGTTTATCTGATAAATCATCTTTAGTAGCAGGGGAAAGAGTTACAGTTTCAAATGTAACATTAGATTGTATATTTAAAAGTGGGTCGATATTTACCCTAAACCAATTAGTAGTAATTCTTTCTACTATTCTTACTACTGCCTGTGTATCTGTTTTATATGTATCAGTAATATACTTTATTACTTGTGATTTATCTTCTAATTTAATTTCTTCACCAATATCTATAGGATATTTAATTGAATTTAATAGTGAAATTAAACTTGGTCTAATTATTTTTTTATCTTTATCTGTTAATTCTGTATTAATTAGTTTTTTAATATCAACGGGAATATCTGTACTGTCTTCATTTTTTGTAATACCTACTAATTTTTGAGATATTACAAAGGGTATTTGAGTAATTTTAAGATACTCGGCCTCCCTTTCTGCTATTAATTTTTTAAATTCTTCATAAGAACCAAACCTTTCTTCATACTGTTTGAATTCTTCTTTATTTAAATTTTGATGTACAGTTTCTATTAATAGTCCTAATGCTACTTTTTGTTCATCTGTTTCAGGATTCATACTATATGAAGTATAAAATTTTTGTACTTTAGGAGAATTATTTACAACTTCTTTTAGTTTAATAGTTTCATCATATGTTGGCTTTTTAATTGTTTCCAACATATGTTCTATTTGGTAAATTGCATCATTTTGGTCTTTAATCTTTCTTGTAAATGCTGCTTTCGTAGCACCTTTAGTAAAATCTCTATCAACCTTTAAAGCATTTACTTCATTTTTAGCAGTAATTAATTCATTACGATATTTTGTGTATTCTTCTTTATTATAGGTTTCTAAACCTGAAGGATTTTTTCCTAAATTTTTACCATAATTAAATGATATTTCTACTTCTTTACCATCTTTTATTTGTTTATGTGTCTTATCTGTGAATGTTTTTGGTACTGCGTCTTCCCCATGATAATATCTATTTTGATTTAAATCACCTAAAGATGTATCAAGTAATTGTTCTATTGCCTGTTTATTAATTCTATCAAAGGTAGCCTTGTCAAAATTAATAACATCTTTATATCTTTCTTCCCAATTTCTACTCGTACCTGCCCATCTTAAAAGACCTGCCCTAACTCTTCTTTGTTTAGCAGTATGCATATCTCCTTGTGGTATTAGAAATTGATAAAAGAAATTTAAAGCAGATTCTAAATTCCATTCTGTACCCATTAAGTCAAATACTCCCCTAAAAGGAGGTACTTCTGTTGATTCTGTCATGCTTTACACCCCCTCAAGAGTGTAAAACAAACATTTCTAAATCAGTCCAATTATCACACTCGATTCTTAAACCACTTCTGCAAAGTATTCCGTCTGTATAATGATATTCAATTGTTGTAGTTGTATTTGGAGAAGAAATACTATATCTTGCTATTAAATTACCTGTACCTGTACCTGTATTATCTGCATAAATAGAAACTACTGTTCCTGCTGCACTACCACCTGTTGCTCTTAAAATAAATCCATTATATACACAAGGACTATCTGCCGTTGGTACTATATTTGTATCGCCTGTTATTCTTGAAGTTTGAATTCTGCCCATGTTAAACACCTTTCGCTATAAAGAAAGGAGGGAGTCGCCACTAATAAAAGTAGCGACGACCCTCTATTCAATTATATTATATTTTTATTTACTCTTCTTCATCAGAAAGCAAAGAAATTAATACAGATTTGTTATCGAAGCCCTTGTATTCAAGACCTTTTTCATCACAAAGTTTCTGTAATTCTTTCTTTGTTAGTATAGACAAATCAACATCTTCATCAACAATTTCTACTGTTTCTTCAACCAATTCTTCAACTGATTCTTCAACAATTTCTACTGTTTCAGTAGTTTCCTCGCCTCTAATTTCCCAACCAGCAGCACCCTTAACTTTAAAGAGAACTTGTGGACTAACTTCTCGCCAAGTATTATTGTATTCACTACCGTAAATTCGGCACATTCCTAAAGTATATCTAACTTCTACCAATTAAATCACCTTAAATTTGTCCATGCAATCTAACTTTAATATGTCCAGCGCCACCGGAAGCCGCAGCCCCTGTTGATGCAACTAAACATCTTAAAACCAAATGGTCTGCAATTTCACTAAGTCCTCTTGAACCCAAAGATACTCTCCAATTAAGAAGTTGTTCTTCTTGTCCAGTTATTACTACTTGTGATACTGTACTAAGACCAAAATCAGCATATGGTATTGCTTCTGAATCAAGAATTAATGTAATCTCATCATCTGTTGCATCCGAATCCAATGCACCTAAAGTAATTGTATTACCTGAAACTGCTGTAACTGTTGTAGCACCATCATTTGCCCCTGTTGCTGCATTACTAATTGTAATTCCTTGTCCTACTACTATTTTTGGTAAAGCGTTTCCAGATTTATAAGTAAGAGTATTTGCAGAAGCAACAAAATCAACAGTTGTTACTGTTGAACTGTTAAAACTTGTAACATCTATAAGTGCGTCTACAATATATTCAGTACCCATAACTCTTGGTGCATCAGAACCTAAATGGTCTTCTATTAATGTAAGTGTATTTGTCATTATTAATCACCTTTTATTTAATTAAAAACCTCAAGATAGGTTTGTAATCTTTCCTTGTGCTTTCAAATATGTACAAACTACTTCACCAATGGTACGATACATACCCTTGTTTCTTAGACCATCAACCGAAAATGGGTCACCGGAATCAATACCAGTTTCAAAATATTCAGTTGGCTTCAATGTAGCAAAGTGCAAATGGTCTGTATCAAGAATAAATATATCTGATAGACCTGCACCACTTCCGGTACTTCCCATTTCCTTACAAGGAATAATAGGAATATCGTGATAAGTAGCAACCTTAAATCCAATTTCTCTACCCTTTACACCTTTGATACCATTTACAGTAGGCATAACTTCAGTTCTTCCCATGAATCTTTCTTGAGATTGTAGAAGTTCTCCCAATGCTTGAATTGTATCATATCCTGTTAGTAGAACCTTTGGAGAACCACCACGAATTTGCAATTCTCTTAGAGCAGTATTTAGCAAATTAAGAGTTAGTGGTCTTCGACTTGCATAATCACCATAAGATACATATGAATCCATCCATGGATTATTAGCAGTAGCAGTTCTATCTTTTCCATATAGAGTCTTCATGTTTGTTGATAGACCACCAGCAAACAAACCACCGGAATGTGCAGCATCTAATTCAGCCTTTGAAGTAACAACTTCGTAAAGAGAATGAAGGTTGTTTTCTACACCTGCAACAATTCCACCTGCACCATCAGACTTAGATTCCAATGGAGTTAATAGCATATGGTTCATCATTTCAGCGTGAGTTACACCGACTTCTTCTCTATAAGCAGCCATAATATCACCAATTCCATCATCAATCTTTGCCATTGCAGCAGCCAATTCAGAAATCTCGAATTGATGTGCAATAGTTTTAGGAGAAACGAATAGTGTTTCATACTTTGGTGCAATAGGAGAAAAAGCAGTTGTATTAGTATTGGTAAAACTTGCGTTTTCTGGTACACCACCAATTCTTCCTTCTGTCACATTTCCTGCTTGTGTGTTTGAACCTTTAGTAATATCAATCAAATCACCTTGTCCACCCAATGCTCTTTCTATCATAACTCTCCAGCCACTTGAAGACCATGGTTTTTTAGGTAGCATAGCAAATGCGTTAATTTCACGGTTTAGCATAGACCAAACTTTCTGTCCATATACTAAATTATATAGAGCGTTTGGGGTAAATCCACCTGCTGCATTTGAATCGCTATGAATTCCTTGAGAAACTCCAGCACCTGTTCCAAAAGCCTTCAAAAGACTATTATTACCAAATGATGCGCCATAGGTTGCAGCCTCTAAATCTTGTATTGTTCTAATTTTATTAATTCCTGTCATATTTTTCACTTCCTTTTTTTATTTTTGATTCTATTAGAATCAGCCTTGTACCTCTCGAACAAGGTCATTAATTTCATCCCAAGACATTTCACCGATATTGTTCATCTTTGAGATTACATCATCTGATAGTCCTGTTGGAGTTGTTGCTTGTGTAACTTGCTTTGCAATTACTTCATTATTTGATTGAAGAGATTTGCGGAGTTCAGCAAACTCATTCTTTAGAGCATTTACTTCAGCACTTGCGTCATAGTTTTCTTTAGCAATCATGTTTGCTTCAGCCTTAATTTCTGCATTATATCGTGCTTCAAATTCATTCTTAATCAAATCATATGCTCTTGCTTCTTCTCTCTCAGCCTTAAATTGTGAATATGCCTTTGCGACATTTTCTTCACTTAGGTCAAGAGAATTAAGAGATGCTGATTTACGAGCAATAAATTCACTAAACTCGGAATCAAATCTTCCTGTTAGATTACTTTCGCCCATTTTTTGTCCTGTTGCATTGTGTCCATAAACAGTAGAATCATTGGCTTTCTTTTCTTCTGCCATATCTTCTTCATCATCGTCTACGGATTCAGCCTTATAGGACAAATCTTCTTCATCGTCTACCATTTCTGGAGATTCGCTCATTGTTTCTTCGCTCATTGTTTCTTCAGCCATTTCTTCGTCATCTTCTTTAACTACTGAATCGTTGTTAATTTGATTTCTTAATTGGCCTACAATATCTTCAAATTCGCTTAATGCTTTACTAATTTCATCGGTCATTTTTTCACTTCCTTTATTTTTATTTTCCTTCACAATTTCAAATTTGGCTTCAGGGTTTATCCCTTCTTCACAAATTGTAATCTCATGGAGTTCTAATTTATCTATTTCTTTGTATGTTCCTATATCGGGGTCGTGAACATTATGCTTATTAATAGCCTGTCCACCGATACTAAAAGAACGAAGTTTGCCTCGCTTAATATCTCTTGCAACTTCTTTCGCTTTTTCAATATCACTTCTCATTTTAATAACTACAAAGAATCCTGTATCATCACAACCTGTCTTTAACAAATTGCCTTTTGTGTCTGTGTAGGAATCAATTACTTCTCCTACTTGTACATTTGAATGAGTAATCATTACATTTTTATAATCACTCTTCATAAATTTAGAAGCAGCATCATTAAGTGCTTCTAATGTAATTAAATCGTTTTGCTTATCTACTACATCAACCGATGCATATCCAGCAATAACTAAATCCTTTCCTGTACCCTTTAATACAGCAAATTCAGAACCGCTTGAAGGGTATTTACCTAATCTAATAGGTTTTACCTGTAAGGTACTCATTGGTATTATATTTGTTTTTTCAACTATATAAAGAATAACCCTTAATCGTTAGAATATGTAATAGATTTATATTTATCTTTATCTAAATTCCACATTCCTTCATCACTATCTTTATCGGTTGGCTTAGTTTCATAACCTGTCCATGCTATCCATCTATTTTCACCCATAATTGGTACTACTCTAATATGAAATTTCCCTTTATACATTTTACCTTCTAATATATATTCGTGATAACCATCTCTTTGTGCGCCTAATTTAATATTGCCTTCATCTAACATTTTTGTTTTGTTAGGTTTATCATCTATTTCGGCTAAAAATTTTGTTGCTTTTCCGAACAATTCATAAATATCTTTTGTATTATCTTGTTCTATTCTCCAAATAAAGGTTTTACCTTTAACTGTATAAATAAAATTTAAGTCGCCATCTTCTCTTTTCCAAATCTTGTATTTATCTTCCGCTTTACCGATTTTATTAAAATCTGTTTCTGGTAATTTAATTAATGTTTTCCCATCATAATAATAAACCTTAGTTTTAGAATTATATAAAATACCAAAAGTCTTTGCTCTTTCATTAACCCAACTGATTAAATCTTTATCACTTTTATCACTAAACATTCTTTTAATAATATCAGGCGCTCTTTTATTTATTTCTTGTATTAATTCTTTTTTAGTAATATTTTTTTCATTAACTATTTGGGAAACAATAGACATTAATTTACCACTATCTTTTTTATAGATTTTACCTAATTCTTCCTTCCATAAATCAATATCTATAATAGCATTTTTAGCCATTAAGTTATCTTGATAAAATCCTGTAAATACAAAACCATCAGTATCAATACTTGTATTCAGTTCTACAACACCATGTATATTATCAGTTATAGAATATGATTTCTTTAACGCTTCTATATTATAATCAGATGCTGATTTTTTATTATCTTTAGATAAAAATTCAAGAGTAATAATTTTTTCAGGTTCTGTAACTTCAGGTTTTTCTATAACCTTTGCACTATATACAGAAAAACCATTCTTTGTTTTCTTTACTTCATCAACCTTTACTCTAATAATTTTACCTATTTCAGATTTAATTTTTGTATTGAGTGCTTTACCTACTGAAAGATAATCTCTATTATTATATCTTTTAATAGGTTTATATTCTTCATCACCTACTGGACCTGCACCTAATGTATAACTAAAAGTTCCGTTTTTATTTTTTCTAACATCTAATATAAGTAAATCTAAATCAACAAATTTTTTCCATTTAACCCATTTAGGATTTTTCTTTTTTCCTACAATGTAAGACGATTTAGAATCTTTAATCATTACACCTTCCGATGTTGGATTTTCCATAATTACCTTAGCATATTCTTCAATTTCTTCTAAAGAATCAGCAAACCTTGTATTTGATTTTGTAGGGAATTGTAAATAATTATCAGAAAGTTTAGTATATTCTCCCATTAATAATCTTAATCTGTCTTCAAGTTTATTTTTCCAAATATGTTCTCCCCTTAGTTTCATTATATCAAATACATGAACCTTCAATTCAAATGCTTTATCATCTCTCTTTGAATTAATATAAGAAATAGTATCGGCTCTATGTAATGGCTCATCATTTTCATATAATACTACTTCAGCATCTAATACACATTCAGGGAAGTCTTTATTTTGTAAAATTTTAATTTGTCTATCAAATTTACTTGTAATATCTCTATTATTATACGAATATATTTTAATGTCTTTCTTTTTATGAATTTGTATTCTCATACCATCATATTTTTCCTGTACAACATATTCTCCTGTAAAACCTTTTAATTCTTTCATATCATCTATTTCAAAAATTCTATACATTGGTTTATTAGGAATAATAAAATCATTTAGTGTATCTTTTTCTTCCTTTAACATTTTTAAAATTCTCTTAGTATCTGTTAATTGTTGCCATTCAGCAGGACTGTGTTCACTTGTAAAAACTTGGTAAAGTAATTCTCTCGCTGCTTGCATTTTAGATTTTAATCTTTTAATATCTACCCCTTCACCATAGTTTTTTTCTAACCATTCATATATTTCTTTATCTGTTAAATCTAACCCTACATAACCTTCTGTAAAATTATCTTCTAATTTACCAAACTCTTTCCAATTATCTAAAGAACCTCTCCCTTCTCTATATGCCCAATGTAAAAATATAGCATATATTTCCTTATTTGCTAATAATTTTTTTGGTAATTCAACCCCATATTTTTTTCTAAATGGGTCTTTTGAAAATGATGATTGTTCTTGTATATTTTTTAAATTATCATGTATTCTCTTGGCTTTAGCACCTTGAGGGTCTTTTGCTTCATCACTAAATAGTAAAGACTCCGATAATTTTTCTCTTAATAAATCTCCAATAGGTTTAGGGCTATCCCATTTTTCTTGTAATCTTTCGACTACGGTTTCCCATTCATCTTTATAATCTTTAGGTCTTTCTCTTGCACTAAGATATGCAATTCTAACTTTATCATAAAGAATTCTAATTTCCCTTGATAATGGGTCAATCCTTCCTGTAACGGGCAATATTAATCACCTATCTCATATCAGAAGGCGTTTGAGCATTAGAAGCAGAAACTCTTGTAGTCATTAAATACTTTCTAAGTTTATTGGCTGCTTCTTGTAATGTTGTTAATAGAGCCTTTCCTTCACTTGTACTCATAGGGTCAGCCTTCTTTTCTACATCTTTACTACTTGCTAATGCACCACCTACTGCTAATGCAACAGGTAATATTTTTTCATCCTGTATTGAATCAGCCTGTAATGAAGCATCTTCATCGTCAAAATCTTCCTTAGAAATAGAACTGCCTGTAAAATCTCTTGACTCTTTTCTTGTATTTACAAATCCTTTAGCAATATTTTGAACAATAGGTTTAGCAGTTAATCTAACTACATCTACCTTTTCTCCTTTCTTTTTCTTTGGTTTAGTAGCCTTTTCATTAGGGTCAATATTACTTCCTAAATGGTTAGAAAGTAAATTTGATAATTCTACTAATTCTGTTAATACTGTTGTTAATCTATCATCGTGATGTGAATGGAGTGGAAAATCCATTGTTACATCTTGTTTCTTATCCCAATCCATTTTATTCACCACTCATTTTTACAACTAATTCATCTATTTCAGACCAATCCATTTTAGCAATAGTATCAGCACTTGGTACTCTACTTGCACTTTGGATTGATGGTTTCATTCCTTCTACTTTAACAAGACCCGCTTTAAGCAATACATTATCAGCATTAAATACAGTCGATTCTATTGTTTTTACTCTTTCTACTAATTCTTTTAATAATAGTGTTAATTCTTCATTCATTTTTCTTCACCTAATTTTGGATATACCATTTCTCTTAATTCTTTATATAATTTTTCGTAGTCCTTTCTTAACCTTGTTGCTAATTTTACTACTTTAAGATTTTCATCTTCTAACCTGAGAACCTTTTTATTTAGTTTTTTATCCCCTTTGACAACACCTAAAGATTTCAATACTCTAACAAGTTCCGATAACTTAAGGAAATCGTGCCCAAAGTATTCTGTGGGGTCTGCTATATTTAAAATTGCCTTAACTTTCTTTCTTTGTTTGGCTTTTAAAGATTCTAAAATAATACCCACATCTTCTTTAACAATGATATTATCTTCTTCCCCTAATACTACTAATAAATTATCAAGTGATTTCTTTGTTTCTTCTAATTTTTTATATAATTCAGGTCTGTATTTTTCATACACTACCTCATTTACCATCTTAGGTTTTCCTTTTGAATCTCTAACTATTGTATTACCATAGGTTCTTTGTTGAACTTTTTTAGTAATCTTTTTCCAACCAACTCGGGCATGAATTTCTTCATCGGTTAAATCATACTTTTTATCTCCTACCTTTTTATCCTTATATTTTTTATCTTGTAAATCTTCTTCTGTAATTACATCATTTTGGTATCTATCCCATTCTCTATCAACAAATTCTTTTGTCTTCTTACCTGCTTTCTGATTAGGACTTGATGGGCGGGAGTCTTTCTCATTTCCGGGTATATATTCTTGGTCTTGTAAAACTTCTATCTTAGTTTTCTTTTGTTTTGGTCTTGTTGGTAGGCTGGATGGTGATTGAGCAGTTCTTAGATATTCTACTTCTACTAAAGCATCCTCATCCTTTAGAAGTTTTGCTAATATTTTACTTGCTGGGTACATTTCCATAAAAGTGCTAATGATATAAGATAAAACTGTTTCACCTTCTATTTTTTCACTAACAATATCAATAATATTTTTTTCAATTGCTTTTAATTCATCAGCATTTCTTCCAGCATATTTATTGCTTAAAGATTTACCTTTAACAATATCAATTAAATCTTCAATTATTTCTGTTCTTTCTTCCATAGTTTTATATTTTCTCATTAATTTACTAAAGGCAGGACCTAATCTAAAATCAATTTCGCCTGTTTCAGTATTTACAATAATATTTGATTTAATTGCTCTAACTAAATTAGGTAAAGTACTTTGTTGAAATAATTGTAATCTTAAAAAATCATTTGCGACAGTATCGCCTTTCGATTCCATTATACCATCCCTTAAACCTTGTAAAAAATATGCAAAATTTTCAGGGTCTTCAGGTTTTTCTAAAGCGTAATGTCTCTCCCATACATTTCTATAAAGTGATTCAAGAATACCTAAAGGTCTTACTTTAGCATATTCAGGTAATTGCCCTGCTACTTTTTTAATAAATTCTGTTTTTTTATCTTCAGATAATTCTTCCCACTTATCTAATCCTTTAGTAAATCCTGATTTATTAACCCAATACATAGGAATATCTCTAAGAATTGTACTATTAAACCAAGTAGGGTTTCTTAAATCTAATTTTTCAAATCCTATAAAATAATTAGTATTTTTTATTTTTAGTGTTTCATCCCCACCATATTTTACAGTTATGTGTTTCTTATATATTTTAGATTGTTTCCCTACTTTAATACCTTCTGTTTTTGCTTGTGTAGCATCAGGAGTTATTTTTGTTGAACGGCCTAATCTCTTTTCTGATTGTTTTTGTTCACTTTGTAATTGTAATAAAATTTCTTTTAGTTTAGTTTTATCTGTATTAGGTATTACATTAGATTTTTCACTTAGATATTTTTCTAATCTTAGAATAGTGTTTTTATCTCCTTTGTATAAACTACCTACTAAATTAATAAGATTTAATAGATTAGAATATCTTCCAACATCACTTCGAGCAGCATCTTTCATCCATTCTTCTACAAGTTTTTGGCTTTTAGGTCTTGCTTTTTTATCCTTTTCACTTTGGACTTTTTCTCTTTGTAAAAATTGTTTATATTTTTCTTGAACAGCAAGACTTAATTCTTTTTTTCTTTTTTCTTCGGCTTCTCTTGCAGGTCTTCCTTCTTCAATATATTGACTTTGTAGTTGTAGTTTTGCATCCAACAATTTTTCTCTATATTCTTTAACTTGTTCTTCGACCTTATCTAAGTTTTCAGCAGCGTGATTTTCTTTAAGATATTCCATAATTAAGGTAGTTTCCAATGTTTCTAATGGGTATTTTTTTGCCACTCCTTCTGAAAGTCTTTTATTTAATTCTTTCATCGCTGCCCTTCTATTATCTCTATCTTTATCTGCTGATAATCCTTTATTGTTTTTAGGTACAGGATATGTTTCTTTAATTTTTTCAACTAACCTTAAGTATTCTTTATTAGGGTAATCTATTGGGTCTGATTGACGATGCCCACCTTGAATTACAGTTGTTATCTTTTTCTTTTTACCAGTAATAGCATCTAACATAATTTTTATATCATCATCAGTTAAAGCCTTAATAAGATAATCACTATCTACTAAAGCGTAGTAAAGTCTTGTGTAAAGACTTTTTCGTAAATTATCTATTAAGAAATGAGATTGCATACTTAAACTTCCTTCATCTTCTTATTTATTTTTGGGCCACCTGAAATAAATCCGGGAATTTGTTGTTCGTTAATTCCTTTATTTACGGGTGGGTGTTCTTGAACTCCAGCAGGAACTGTATTAACAGTTTGCTTGGGTGCTTTTGGTTCTGTATTTACTTTTTTTCTTAGAGCATCAATTTTTGCTCTTGCTTGTTCTAATTTTCTATTAATTATATCATTATTCATATTAGCCTACTCTCCTTTCGGTTCTTTTATCAACATTATTATTTGCTGCTTCCTTTGGTAATCCTGTATTTCTATTAGGTGGTCCAACACTCATAGAAGGTTTATTTCTTGTTTTAGGTGCTTCTGAACCGCCTTGTTGACCCATTAATTGTTGCTCTTGTAATTGTCCTAATTGGCTTGCGTCTATATCTGTTCCTGCATATGGGTCAGTTTCTAATTTTTTATCAGATTGTCCACCCATAGGTTTTTCTTCTTCTTTTGGTGGAGGTTTAGAATATATGAAATTACCGTCTTCATCCATGTCCACTTCAAAACCTAAATTTTTAATTTGTGTAGCAAGGTTAATTTCAATTTCTCTTCTTCTTAGTTCTGCTACATTATCCTCTTCTTCGGAACGCAATAAATTAAGATTCCAATCTGTAATACCAAATTGCTTTAATAAGAATGGGAATAAGTATTGATTATATACATTTTGTGCTAATTCTACTGAACGGTTAGTTACAAGTATTTGCATACCTTCGTTATTTAAACCACCACTTGTAGAAGTATCTCCTTGAAAGATTTTACTTACACCATAGAAAGCACCAATTCTATCTCTAAGGTCGTCTTTAACATTTATGTAATCCATTTCTTTTAGGGTATTCATAAACTGAACCCATTCAATACTACCTTTACTTCCACCATCTGTTTCAATTCCCATGATAGGTATATAATGTGGGTCTTTTTCTAACTTTTCTTTAACACCTTTCCAATATTTTACAAGTGATTCCATGTTATTAGTTTGTACTGCGAGAATACCTCTTGGTGCTCTTGCTTTTGTATAAGATGTATTAATGTAATTTTCCATAGCAATTAATGTTGTAATATGACTCCATAGTGTTAATATTGGGGAAAACCCATAAAGTCTTGAAGGGTTATATTTACTTAAATGCATAACTTCTCCTTCTACGAAATATTGGTCTTTTCCATGTACCCTGTTAATATAATAAACAGGTTGTAATTTACTACCACAATGAGGACAAGGATTAGAACAATCATCATCATAAACATCTCTATGTGATACACAAGTATAATGTGCTTCGCCTCTATCTCCTTCTTCATCAACATCAATATACATTGTTAAAGGGTCGCCTCTATATATTTCTTTAATTTTATGTAAGGCTACATTACCTTGATTATCTAAATAATATTCTTTAACTAAAACTAAATATGCATCATCAGCGATATTTAAGTCAGCCTCTAATTCTTTTAATACATCAATAAATTTTTGTTCTGAGCGATTAACATAACCACTGAAAAATTTCTTTGCGTAAAGCATTTGTTGATTAGAAGGGTTTCTTAAATTATTACTATTACAGTTTCTACAAACTTCTGTTTCTTTTTCGTGTGTTGTACCGCAATCTTCACATATTTTATAAAATGCCTTTTCCCATTCGTACCCTCTTCTAAATATTTCAGTTTTTAATTGGGTGATACAAGTCCTTACAATAGTAGATTGATTTGCTACATCGTATAATACAGGACCAATAATATGTTGTACATTTCTTTTTTCTTGTATGCCTAAATTAAAAACTTCTTTAGAATGAGGCGTTGGTGTTCTTCTTCTAACAAATTTTCCTAAGTAATCTCTTAATCCCATCAGACCACCCCACTTTCAATACTATCCATCAATTGCATCTTACAATTATCATGGTATTTAACTACTACTTCGGGGTCAATATCATACTTTTGAAATTCTTTAGCACCTTGTCCTCTTGAATCTTTCCAATTTTCATATTTAATTAATTTAAATATTTCTTGTAATCGTGGCTTTGCCCAATCTGTTTTCTTATGGAACTTTTTAATTCTAATCGCTTCCTGAATTAATTTACCCTGTGCTTTCTTCATTCTTAAATGTGGAAGACATTTATCTAAAATAGTTCCAATATCTGATTGACTGTAAAAGTTAAGTCTATGTTGGCTTCTATTATTCTCCCCTACTTTTTGGTCTAAATGTAATCTACCGCATTTTAATTCTGATTCTAATTCTTGGAAAAATGCTTTACCTCTTTTACCCGTAGCAATCATACCTACTCTTGGTGCGGTTGTTGAATCCATAGTAATAAAGCCGTCTGAATCAATAAACCCTGCTACATAAGAATATAAATCTTTTTTGATTAAGGGTTTAACTAAATAATATTCATTATCTACTTTAGTAGCATCTAATTTCATTAACATTTTAGAAATAGATTGCGGAGTAGATATTTTTGATTGACCGTCTGTTAATCTTGAGTGTATTTCATTGGAAGATAATCCTTGATTATTACATAAAATTTCCTTGACACTTTTTTCTATCATTTCTTTTTTACTTTTTCTTATAGATTGATGTGGTATGCCTTTTAATATTTTTCTTAATTCCTTTTTACTATCAGTTAAAATATTACAATGATTAGAGTATTCAGTTCCATAATCTAAACTTTTCTTTTCTAAATCACTTTCCCACATTTTACAACAAAGTTCTATAATTCTACTTCTCGTTTCACCATCTTTTATATTATGTAATTTTTGAATATGTGAAGGGCTATAACCTAATCTACTAAAACCAGATTGATAGGGTTTTAACCAATAAATAGAATCTAAACTCTTTTGCACATAATCTTCATATGCTGTTATTAAATAATCTATCCCCTTTGATAATTGAATTTTAGAATCCCCTTTTAGTTTTCTTCTCATACCTCTTAATTCTTTAACTAAATCAGGTATATTTTTTTCAGCGACTATTGGTTCTATGGGTAATTGGTTAATATAGTCTGATGCTTCAGATAAATTAATTTTTAATGTTTTGGAAATTTCTTTTAGTATTTCTACTTCATCTCCATACTGTGTAATAATCCATTTAGATACATTAGATTTACCAAATGCTTCTTTAATTTTCTCTTTAGTAGGTTTTACAGATTCATCTAACATTTCTTTTTCTTGTTCAATTCTTTTAATTTCTTGAACATCTCGTTCTAACTCTTCAACATCAAGTTCTTGTTTAAGTATTAATACCATAAAAACCACCCCCTTTTTTCGGTGAAACAGTAGGAGAATTAAACAATCCACTACTATCAATGTCTATAAATGCATCGGTAAAAGTTTTAGTAGCATAGTTAGCCAAAGCAAGAGCAATTACAATATCATCATGCGCCCCTACCCCTTCAATTTTACCGTGTGCGTTAATACCAAAAGCACCTAATTCTTGTACTATCATATTAGTTACACCCCTCGAATTTTCATTTTGTGTTGGTAAAACTATTTTACTATTATCTATATTCATTTGTAAATTTAAAATAATTTCTTCCTTTTTCTTTCTACTCATAGTAAATTCCTTTACAGGGAAATCAGATATATTTTTTAATTCCATAGCGAATGCTTTAGCAAAGGTATTAGTTTCTATCATTACAATTTCCGGCCTATATCTCCTACACAATTCCATTATATGATTGATATGTTCACGAAAATCAAGACCCTTCGCCCTTAACATATGGACAACCTGCTTATTCATATTATCATCAACCTCTAAGACCATCATTACAGTATAATCACCATTTGCAGAAATAGCAGGGTCATATCCTATGTAATATTGAAAACCTTCTCTCGCAACGCTCTCAAGCGAAGCATAGGGATTCTTACAGGCTTTAATTGCATCAGGGGCAAAAAGCATAGTGTTTGTACTAATAGGAACACAAAGGTATTCTCTTGTAAATTTAGAAGAACCTATTTCAACCTTCCTTTCTTCAAGCATTTCTAAGTTCCAACGATTAGGCCAAAGTGCTGAACCATCTTGATTAATTGCAGGGTATCTTGAAACATTATATGCAGGGTTTTCTTCCAATTGTACAAATATGTCCGTATAGGTAAAAGGAGTTCCAACCATTCTTAGAGAAGCGGTATGGTGAAGTGTAGGAATCATATCTCCCCAAAACCAATCCGTAACTCTTTGAATAGCCGTCATACTAAATTCTTTCAAAGGGTCGTCAATTATAATTTCTTGAGGGTGCAATCCACGAATTTGAGAACCTACTGAACGCTCTAATATTTCATTACCATTAGTTAAACGCATAGCACCAACCGCCCAACCCCCTCTCGGTTTAAATCTTTTTAATTGTGGGATATTAGTGAACATTCTATCTATATCTTTCATGTGTACCATTGTCTGTTTATGGTTAGAAGAAATATAAAGCATTTGATATGGCGGTTCTTGAAAACACAATTGATATACACACCATGAATGAAAGAAAACAGATTTACCGTGGTCTCGGCTGCATATAATTACTGTGCGTGAAGTATTATTTACAAGGTCTAACCATTCTTGATGAAAATCGGCTAATTCATAACCTAATACTTTTTCAAAGAAATAAGGAAAATTCCCTTTGGACATTTCTAAATCCATTTCTGTAAGTAAATCCATTTAATCACCCGTATCTATAATCACCATCACCTGTTTTACAAGGTTTAGATAAATGTCTTTGGCATAGTTTTTGTTCACACTTCTTACAATCTAAAACAGCCGGTCTATGGCAATAATCACATTTGTCGTCTTTATCTCTACTTATTTGAAATTGTAAATTCATATCTTTAACTTTTGGTATATGCCCTTCGCTTTTTGGAGGTTTTAAACTTAAGTTATTTCTTTTTGGAGGTTGCATAATTTTTAGAATATCCCATGCTTTCTTCATAGCCACATTTTCATTATATACAAACCAAGTTTTACCTGTTCCTTTCATTTTATTTAAACACCATTCCGGTATATTTTCAGAATTTTCTACATAACCTCTATTTCTATAATAATCATGTGCAGTTGATTTTAATCCTAATAAAACTATAAACGGTACATTTCTTTCATCAGCCATTTTTTCGACAATAGCATTTCTATGATTTCTTAATGTTGTATAAACACCATTACCTCTTAAATCAACCGCATTACTACCTTCCTGTTTTACTGCAAGACCACCTAAACTGTATGAACCTTGTTCTATAAGAACATCAGAATATATGCCATACCCACAGTAACCTGCTAATTTACCTTTATGTTCTTTTGGTGTTAATATTGTAGCGATATAGTACATTCTATTAGATGCAGTAAATGTAATAGTACCTCTATCACTTCTTGGTTTTCTTGTATAGTTCCAATCTTCTTTAAATTTTGAAAGATAAACTGATTCATCGACAGTATTAGATTCAATCTTAAATGTTATTTTCATCTAAATAACCCCTTAACTTTATACACAACTTCGGATGATAAACCTAAAGTATCTGCAATATCATTAAAGGAAGATTGACTCTTGACTATATTATAAATATCTATACCGTATAAATCAATATTATTTTCTTTTTCTATTAATTCAACAACAAAAGATATATCGTCTATTTCAGAAATATCAAAATTCGCTTTGTATATTTGTTCGCCTCTCATTTTTCTGATTATATCTGTTGCTTCTAACATAGCATGTGTAATCGGGCCTGTTAATTTTATATTACTACTTTTTAATTTTTTAATTAATTTTTCATTTTGTGTTTTAATACCTTTAATTTTCGATTCTCGAATAAATGTTTCCCACTCAGATGAATCCAATAACCTAATTAAACTTTCAACAGAAGCACCTGTTTCTTGTTGTTTGGTATTCCAATAAGATAAAGGTTCTCCCATAAAATCTATTTTCTCTATTTCTTCTTCAGATTCTGTTGTCTTAGCAATTTCATACAAACTATCACCAAACATAATAGTAGTATTATCTATAATATCAGGCATTCTAACATTATCATCTTCATCAACAATAGAATCTACATGAGCAAAGAATTTTGTATAAGCATCTACGGCATCTTCAAATTGTGTGTTTAGACTATCACTATAATATATTTGTTCTTTCTGTGATAACTTATACAAAAAG
>Ga0181420_1000281_pt1 | contig 20782 bp, 22 predicted proteins | sample 43SPOviralmetaG_FD_130145 | JGI IMG/M metagenome (GOLD analysis project Ga0181420, IMG submission 130145) | Marine viral communities from the oligotrophic San Pedro Time Series (SPOT) site, San Pedro Channel, CA, USA - 43 SPOT_SRF_2013-05-22 | ecosystem: Environmental > Aquatic > Marine > Strait... | reverse complement strand
GTCAAATCATACAAGTTACAGTCAGTCAGGTTCATCTCAACAACTTGGACAAGCCACCAATCAAAATATGTTAGTTCGTAGATATGGTAGGGAAAATGATGAAAGCATTGATGATTATGTACTTATATATTTTGGTCAAACAACAGCAGATGGACAAATTTGGGGGATTCCAGTGTCAATCGATTCTACAAACGATACTATTATAGTTGGGACTGAATCGTTGATCCATGATGAGAATACCTGTTATTCTAACGGAAGTTGCTCAAGTTCGCAATCGTCTTATGATATACATATCTTTCACGATATGGCGTTTACAAGTGGTCAAGACAATAAAATGTATTTTTGGTATAACGGCTATCACGGGAGTTATACTGGTGCAAATTATGAGTTATCGCATAAATCTTTTACGTGTTCAAATTTAGGACAGGTTTCAGCTTCTTGCTCTCCTGATAATCAATATAAAAGAGTCACAGCAACAAACTATTTAAAACAAAATTCTACAGCTAATTACCCTCAAATTGTTTGGGATGTTACTGCTCAAACATTCATGGCTATGGAACTCTACGACAATTATAATTGGAAAATTACTCAATTTGAGTTAGAAGAGGGCAATTATAATACAATGAATTTTGGAACTTATGGAAACAACGCCACTACAGTTTTTACAAGTGGGGGTTCTTATTCCGATAATACGAACGGAATATCTTTCAATGTTAATCAATCCTATGCCTGTGTTAAGGGTTATCAAAGCCATCAAGCATTTTATGACGAGGATGTTGATGTTTGGATTTTTCCCTGTCAATATTATTCAGCATATAGCAACGGAAATACTAACGGAACGGCATTTATTATAGTTTCTGCAAATACTACCAGTCCAACGGGTCAAGCGACTATACATGATTACTGGTCTAGTCAATACGCTTTGGGAATAGATCCAAATAGTACGGGTGGATGTTCTTCAGTTCCTCAAAATGAATGTTTAGATAGATCAATTAATACCAATTTTGGAGCGACTTATTACGACACGACCGATCATGTCCATTATTGGTATACTCCAAAGCATCAAAAAAATGGAGGCTGTAATGACGCTTATAGTTCAAGGTGTATGGCAGTTTGGACGTGGGAAATGAACCCAACCACAAAAGGCGTAGACAATTCAACATTTAAAGAATTTACGTATCAAAATGCAGGGACAACGAAATATTATAATCACGTTATGGACTCTCAGCTTTTTGTTTATAAAGATAAAAGTGAAAATGTTTTAATTGGAGGGTTTCATTATGGGGATGAGTCGGCTTCAGATAAATATAAAATGTTTGCTCAAGCGTTTGTAATTCCTGACAATATATCAACATATATAGGATTTCTAAATCAATCAGGGTCAGCGACAAATCAAGTGACTGTATATTCGGTTGGAGCTGTAGTGGATGGATTTACAGGACTAACAATCGGAGAAGAATATTTTGTCAAAGATGACGGATCAGTCGCAACTCAAGGGACTTATAAAATAGGAAGAGCAATCGCAACCGATAAGATTTATATAACAGATACAAGATAGGAAATAAATGGTTAATAATTTTAAGCCTTATGATCCCAATGATGACAGTGAAAGAAGTTCAGGCGAGTCATACACTACGCCCAAGAAAACCACTCCCAAAGTAGATCAATCCTATCAGTCTTTTCCTGACTTTCCCGAAGAGTTGGAGAGAGATAATTTTTCCCCTCCTGTAACTCCGAACCCTACTCAAAACAAAATACTCGAGAAGTCTCAGGAAATAAAAGAAGAGGTCGACTCTATTATCAGGGAAAAGCCAACGCCTTATGTATCTTCTATAGTTCAAAAGCCTGAGTATGAATTTACTGACCCCGTTTTTCAAGAATTTAGAACCCAAGAAGAAGAGTTCAGAAAAGACATAAACAATGAAGAGAAAAAGGTAGACTCAGCCTTTGAGGATTTCAATAACTGGAATAAATCATTTTCAGGAACGGAGCAACAATATAATCAAGCCTATGAGATAAAAGAGGCTGAGTTTGAAATCGTAAAGGAAAAGTATAATCAAAAAGTTGGATATTATAATTCTTTTCTTGAAGGCAATCAGCCATATATTCAAGAAAAAGAAACATCTTATATTAGACGTTTAGAGATTGCAGATCAACAACTCCAAAAACTTGAAACCCAATGGGACTCAGCTTCTAAAGAAAATCCTTTTGATATAACTGGTATAGACTACGGGTCAGATTTATCAAAACGACCCGACTGGCAAATCCCCAAGCCTTCTCCTGATTTTTCAAAATCTGGAAGAGATAACACGGATCAGATTCAAGATGTAATCGGTAATTATCAAGCTGTTAACTTTGGAGGGTTAGGGGTCGACTATGGTTCAAATTTAGAAAAAGTAGAGTCAGCAGAAATCAAGCCTTTAGTATTTAACGATTTAAAAAAAGATGAGAGATTTGTTGAAGCTCAAGGGGATAGAAAATCAGGTTCTTTTGAAAGGCTAAGTCCTTCTTACAAAACGCCTGAAATATCAGAACTTGAAAACCCTGAGACCTTTTATGAAAAAGGGGAAAAGTATACCCCTAACCTTAATCCGTTAGACCCTAACAGAGACCCCTTAAGTCCTGAAACTCCTCAATTAGTTGGAGCTATTTTGGAAGAGGCTAAAAAGTCAGTCAGAGAGACTGTCTCAAATGCTTCCAAAGAATATCAAAAAGATGTCTCAGCATGGCTGAGAAACTTCTCGGATAATTTTGTCAGAATGAGAGTAGGCTCGACAGACTTTGACTCTCCTAAGACAAGCCTCGGAGATGTTACTTTAGTTAACCCTATAGCTAAAGGAATAAAGGCGACGGCTGTAGGATTATTCGGAGACCTATATTCAAAGTCAAAGCAGAATGTAGTTAATGAAAAAATAAACTTTTCGTCTCATATTTCAAATATAAAAGAAGAGCTATCAAATAATCAACTAAGCTCGAAAGACCTTGAAGCAGTCTTCGGAGTTCCTATAGCGTTGTCTAACAGGCTAAGAAATAATGTAATGTTATCAGCTAAAGGGGTCATCACGGGACTAAACGAGGAAGAGAAAAAGTATGGTCTCGCCTCTTTGTTTTTTGAAGACGAAAGCGTTATCAAGGGAGCTAATAAAGATTGGAAGGACTCTTATGACAAAGTCTTTAATAATCAAAAGGCTTTAGGCATGGACAAGCCGACTCCCTTTTCTACTCTTAACTCTCTAGCTTATGACCTATCAAAAACATGGAAGCATAATAGTAACTTTGATAATAAATTTGTCAGCCTTGGAGGGGATGGATATTTTAACGAGGCTTATCACAACTTAACTCCTGAAGAAAAAAAGATAGTATCAAAAAAACCTTATGCGATTGAAGAGTTAGGGTTTCAAACGGGGAGGGGTCTTTATAAAAGAGCCGTCCCACTTTTGGACACTGTCTTTCAATATCAAATTGTCTCAGGAGTTGCCAAAGGCTCACTAAAAGCGTTGTCAAGTTTAACTAAAAGACAAGCCTCAATATTACAAGATGTTATTTCCTCTCCAGTCATGGCAAAGACAAGGGATGGACTTGGAGTGGTTAGGAATAAATTTGCTCCAGTCAAAACGGGTCAATATAAAATGTTTGATGGAAAAAATAAGGAAGTGATTGGGGTCAGAGTTATTGATCCAAGGTTTACTTATGAACAAGCAAAGAACTTTGCTGACGACCTTGTCGGATTTGATAAAGGGACGAAAATCTATGAAGCTAATTCTTTTTTAAAAGATTTTTCTATAGTAGAAATCGAAAGACAAGTTAATCCTTCAATCAAAAAAATATGGAATAAGATAAAGAGTCCTAAAAAAGAAATAGTTAAACCGAAGGCGCTTCCCTCACCTGTAAAATACGACTTGTCTGAAGTTACAAAAATTATTAAAGAGTTAGAAAACGACAGCTTTTTTAAAACAGAGAAGGCAGTTGCCTCCTATATAACTAATCCGTCTAATGCTAGAAAAAAAATGACAAAGGCATTAGAAAATATTTTAAAAGATAATGAGAAACTAGAGAGATTAGTCGGATCAAAAATGAGAGAGTCCATTAAACTTCAGGACACTATTATTGACAATCTACACGCCAAGGGAAAATTTAATCCCTCTCTTATAAAAAAAGACATTCAAAGTTTTATGGATTCAAAAGTCTTGAAGATTATATCTGACCCGAAATTAACTTCAAAGTTTTCACGTGCTGAGTTTGATAAACTAGCTAAGTCTTATATTGCAAATACAAGAGGAGTCGGAACGGACTTTAAAAAGTATGAATATTTATTTCCTTTATTCAAAGACATGGGAAAGACAGTGACCTCAAACTCAAAACAAATAGCAAAGGACATCTCAAAAAAATTCTCTGAGATGACAGCTCCAAGCCAACCCGTAACACCTGAAGACATCGCCAAGGCATGGGGTAAAGAATTTCCAACCCAACAAAAAACAGCCGAATTGATTAGCAGAGTAGACGAGGCAATCGGAGGATTCAAGTCCCCTGAAAAAATAACTAGATCAGCCTTATCAAAAAAATTGTCTTCAGAAGACATGAGCCTTTTTGAAAAAAAATGGAGCGTAGGGACAAACCCTAAAGGGGAAAAATTTGTTTTGTTAAATGACGATCAGTTTGATGATTTCTTGAGAGGAATGTCAAGAAGATCAAAAGTGGATGAAACTAATAGAATTAACTATCTTGGAAATACAGCCGAGAAGTCTTCAGTTGAGGCGTTGTATGGAGATATAATTCTTGAAAAATTAGGGATAAAGAAATCAGGTATAGTCTTCACGGATCACGAGTTAAACTTAATTAAAAAAATGTTAGCTTATACTCAAAAGGCTCTCCCCGTTGCAAAGTCAGACAAAGGATTAATTTCAGGATCAAAAAAAGCCAAGGGGATTAATGTTGATATTCCTTTCCCTACTACTGTTGGAGGATTGGGATCGGCTAGAATAAAAGTAACCTCTTCAAGTTTTGATGATATAAAAAATTTTATAGCTTCCAAAGATTCAACCTTTTTAAAACCCAAGCCAACAACTCTCAGGGATAATAAAAGTTCTATTAAGAAATCATTAGAGAGAACCTCTAGGGAGCTTCCTTCTCCTGACGATATTTTAAAAAGATATAACTTGAATATTAAGCCTCAAAAAATTAACCCAAGAATAAAGGGATTGGCAACAATAGACCTTAAAGATTCTAATGCCTCTAACTCTCTTCCTGTTTACTTAGACCCAAAAGCCTTCAAGGTTTCTCAGGCTAAAACAAAAGAGATTAAAACAAAAATAAACCTTATGACTAAGCCGTCACGATCCATTATAAAGCCACCCTCTCCGAAAACTACAGTCATTATACCCAAGGTGAAAGAGATACCTCGTATAGAGGCAAAAACGCTGACCTCTAATATTGAAGACTTAAAGCTTAAGGCATTTGATAGAGCCAAGCTGAAAAAAAGTGTCAGTCCCAAAACATCGAAGTCCTTAAATGTTCCTAAGTTAAAAGACAAAGTTAAATTAAAAGATAAAGCACTTTTAAAAGAAAAGGTTACGACTAAGATACTGGACAAATCAAAATTAAAAGATACCACAAAGTTAAAAGAGTTTGGAAAAACAAAATTAAAAGATAAAGCCAAGACAAAACAAACAGTTAAAATCGGAACTCCATCAAAGACCCCCTTTCCTGATAAGGTAAAGACAATCGAAAAAGATGTTTCAAAAAAGACCTTTCCTAAACTTCCGAAACTCTCTGAAGATAAGATTTTATCTAAGCTAAAAAAAGTCCCTGAAAATATAACCCGAGTAGGATGGAGACAAGGCTCAACTTATCCAGTTGTTAATTTAGAGAAAGACACTGTTAAATTTTTCAAGAAAAAGCCGAGAGGAATAAAAGTAGGAAAGACCCCAAGAGATTCCTTCAGCATATTGGAAAGAAAAAATATATCAAGGAAGAAAAAGAAAAAATTATCAATGGGGAGATTTGATGTTTCTATAAATGGGGATGTACAATTTCAATTAAAAAGAAGAAACATTTTGCCATTAAATAAATTAACAAAAAGAAACAAGCTAAGGAAAATATAAAAATGCCTAAACTATCAGAACAAGAAAAATTATTTCTTAAGCTAATGGCTAAGAAAAAATATATGAATTTAGATGAGCCAATTAAGAAAAAGAAAAAGCCTTCCATGTTTGCTGATATGTTTTCTCAGGCTAAGTCTTACGGGTCAGGAGTTTCAAGAAATACAGTTGCGAGTCCAGTGGGACAAACAGCTTTAAAAACTGGAAGCGTTCTAGGGAGCGTTGCTAAGGATCAAGCTAAGGAAGTTGGGAAAGCTGTCGGGAGAACTACCTCAAAGGCAAAGACAAAGGCTAAGGAAAAGATTGTCGATCCAGTGGCAACCAAAGGAAAGAAGCTAACTAAAAAAGCAAAGGACAAATTAAAAGATAAATTAATCGATCCTCTTTTTTTAGATGATCTCCAAAAGGCTCAGAAAAAATCTCGAAAGCATAGGGAAGAAACTGGACAGACTTCAAAAGACTTTAAGGAAGCTAAAGAGAATCAAAAAGGATATGAGGACTGGCTTAAAAAAAATCAAGCAAACAAAGACAAGCCACCTCGCCCAAATTATAAGAAGCAATATGACGACTTAAGAAAAGAGAGAACCTATGGGTCGGTTAATATGAATTATAAAAGGAAGGTTTAACTTTGAACTGGTATGAAGATAACACTCCAAAATTTATAAGCCTGATTTTAATTTTTCTTATAAGTCTTTATTACATGAACGGACTCAAGCTGTTTTCTTGATTGCCGAGACTGACACTTTTTTTATTAGAACTCTTTTAGAATTTATTTAGAATTTATTTAGAATTTTGTCTCAGGACAATTTTTTAAATTACTTTTTAGAATGTACTTAAATAAAAAATCCCTCTTATAAAAGAGGGACTCTTTATCTTTTTCCTAACTTTCTTTTTTTGAGTCTTCTTCGGCTTTTCTTTTTAGAATTTTATTCAATTCTAATTCAAGAACCTTAGACATTTTCCCCACTGGGATTCTAATCAAAATCCTTGAAGTGTATTCTCTGAAGTTCTTTGGACTTTTCTTTTTAGCCTTCAGGATTTGAGCCTTAGACCTTGGGACTCTAACTGTAATCTTTTCAATCAATCCCTTTGCTTCTAGCTCTCCTAAAGCCTTTTGACCTTGTCTAATCAAGTCGGCTCTATTCCTAGCCTTCAACTGTCCGAAAATCGTATTCTTAGGAGAGTTCTTGGCGTTCCTATTTCCTATGTAAATTCCATCTTTCCATTTTTCTTCAGATAAAATCGTTACAATCAGATTGACAGCTTGTTCCCATTTTTTAGCCTTGGGAGTTTTTCCTCTAAGGTGATCGCTGAAGTCAAAGTCGTCCCCTACTAGATCATCATTAAACTCCAAGCCTTGTCCTTTTCCTAAGCTCTTAGAGTAGGCTAGTATTCTCGCCTTCTCTTCTTCAGCTACGTTGTTTCCTTTGTTAATAGCAACGTAAGTGATAGAAGGCTCTAAGACATCAACAGCCATCATTAAAGATGATCTTACACAACTAATCCACTCAGTCGACCCCATAACTCGAAACTCTGCACTCTTTGAGGTAGGTTTTGTTAAGTGTCCTATGCCGATCGCTGTTATATGGTTCTCTGCGAGTTTAGTGTTCAACATCTCAAACGCTTCTCTAATTCCTGAAGCATTGTTTCTATTTGTACCCATGTAACTTGTAAGGGGATCAAATATAATCAAGCCTACATTTATCTCTTTCATCTCTTGGAAAAAATCATTCAACATCCCTGAATCGCTAACATTAAGAATAAGATTAGTTTTAGGATTTATAAAAGCTATCCTCTGAATAATCTTCTCAGCTAATTCGTTGTTATAAAGTTGTTTGATTCTATCAACAGCGTTATCCTTATTCTCTTCAGTGGATAAATAAGCTACGTTCTTATTTCCAAGTGAACCCTTTAGTCCGTTCCCTAAAGGCTGTCCGAGGATCATCTTACAGGCTGAGTCTAAAGCAAAGAACGATTTACCACTCCCACCCGTACCAGTGATTAGCGTCATGGCATTTTGAGGAATGTAGGGAAACCACAAAAAGCGTTCCTTTGTTGGTTTGACTGTATTTAGAAAAGTTGTTTTAAAGTATTTAGACATTATAAGTCTCCTTTTGTATTGTTGATTTAAACTGTTCTATTTTAAGAGAGTAAATGAAAGAAACTGAAAAGTCAAGAAAATAAAAGACTAATTTACACAATAAAGAAAAAAGAACCAAAAAAGAAAAAAATTGCCTCGTTACACTCGTTTATATTTAATTAGAAAAAATATAGCTGATCCAAAGGATCATTATTATTATTGGAAAAGAAACTCTTAAAAAAAAGAATAAAGTCCATTGACAGAAAAGGGGACTCGTCAAGTAGGATGTAAATGTCTTCTTTTTCTTTTCCCCTTTTCTTTTTCTTCTCAGTATAGTTTTTAGAAGAGGGATGTTAGCCTTCTAATTAACTAAAGAGAATTATATTTAAAAGATGATTCAGTTATTACAAGAACAATCCAAACAATCCAAACAATCCAAACATTCTTAATATATATATATTAAAAAGATTGATACAAAAAAAAGAGAGCCATTGAATTTCAATAGCTCCCCTTTTATTCCTTAGCCTTGGAGACTGACACTTTTTTTCAGCCTACTCATTTTATTTCAATCCAGTCGATTGATATGTTGATTTAATAAAATCTTAATATCTCTCCCGACCAATAGCTTTTTTTTGAATCGAATTTCTTGGCTTCCAAACTTTTTCCTCATCCTCCAAATAGTAGTCTGAGAAAAACCCGTCATCTCTTTTATTTGATCCAGTGTATAGAAGTCCTCATCATTAAATTGATTCAAAAATTCTCTCATGCTATTTTTATTCATTACCCCACCTCTTTTCTTCTAAGTAATCAGCTAAATCAAAATGCTTCGCATATCTATCCAGTTGATACCTGATTTCTGTTATCTGTTTATAACTCATGTTCTTTTTATTCTTTAGAAACTCTGTCATCTCTTTTCTATCACTGATAGGATTGAAGTCCTCAGAAAACAAGCAGTCTATATAATCAACGACATTTTTCTTATTGAGTTTGACAGGCGTATTATCAGGAGTTAAATTATACTCTCCTAAAGCTCCCGACCAATTAGAAGCCTCATTCCCTTTCCTTCTCAATATAAACATCCCCAATTTATAAGAATACCTATAGTCTTTATTTTTAGTTATTGTCTCCATTGATAATCCTTCCTTGATCTATAATGTTCTTTGCTTCTTTTAGTTCTCTATTTTCTTCTCTTAGTAATTCAACAAGTTTCCTAAGATCAACGATCTCATCCATAAGACGAGAGTCCCCTTCATAGGATCGAGAGAAGCTCTGTCCGAGCTTCTCTTCCATATCCAATATACAGCCTACCAAAAAGACAAAGGCGTTCTCAGGAGTATGACCCTTAAGATTGTTAATGTCTATAAACTTTACAATCTCCATTTTCCTTCTAGTCCCAAACCTGTCGAATAATGTATTATCTAAAATACTTCCTGTCTCCTGTTTTATGTAATCATCAAACACGCTTAACTCCTAACTCTTTATTTATTTCATTAAGTGTCTCAAATGCTTCCATCAAATAAAAATGAGCCATTGATCCAATTACTAAATTGTTTCCGTTGTCTCCAAAGATATCAGTATTCAAGACGTTTTTTATTCTTTGCTTGATCCAACTTGTTTCAACCTGACTCTTACCAGTTAGACTATCAGTGTATAAAGCTAAAAACGTTCCTGATTTAAATCCATCTTCAGTGTGTTCAACATCCTCAAACTGCTCGACTTTATACGTGTAACCTCTGACAACCAAATCGGAAACCTTATTAACGTTAGCGTTTTTTAATTGTTTTACTAATCTTCCGAGGTGCTTTGCATTTTGATTCCTCATTCCATAAGACGAGAACACTAAAAGAAATTCGCTGATAGTTAATTCATAAATCCAATCTTGATAATCAAAAAGACCGAACTTCGTCTCGATTTTTTTCTGATCTTCCATAATTTCAATAATGTCCTGACCATCAAAAATCATAACCCCATCTTCTTCAAATCTTGGAGAGCCATCTCTTTTAAAGTATTGTTTTGATAATGCCTTCATAGATAGTCTATTTGTTGAAGCGTTCATTTTTTTTCTATTATACTTCGCTCGACCTCTTTGTCTGACTTTTTCTTTAGCAAAGTTAAACGATTCTAATTCACTTTGATCCTCTCCCTCAACTACTTCCGAAAGGACTTCTTTCAAATGTAGACTCGGAATAGGATTGTCAATCTTATCCTGTCTATCACTGGCAAGGCTCTTAAATTCATCTTCCAACTTATTGAAGTCGACAGCTATATCCATAATAGCTGTTTCATAACTCTTTTGAAGATGATCGTATCCTACAAAAGATTCCTTTAACTCTTCGTGACTATGCCGAACTGTGTTGAGGTCAACTTCTAACTTTTCCATCCTCTCAATAATCTCCTCATTATTATCAGGCAAATATTCAGAGAAATCATGTTGATCCAAATACCTATCTATATCATAAGAGAAGTCATAATCACTGATGGAGTCCTCTATCTTATAACGGAAGTCATAACCATCTATAGCGTCCTCAATCCTTCCGTCTATATTATAATTTTGAATTTCTACCTCAGCCACTTTCCCGATATGCTTATCGGTGGCGTCAGTAAAAAGATGTTTCCATTTTTCATGTTGAGGAGTTTTTCTAAAAACCTTCTTAATCCAAACCCCAAACTCAATAGTCGAGCTTGAGACAAACCCAACGCATAAAACTGTTAACCCAAAGATAACAGCCATCACCCCTGTCAGTGTTGCAATAATAAAAAATAGAGACGAAGTGTTCACCCCTAAACTTAATCCAACAACGATCGACAAGAACGATCCAACTAAACCACTAACAGCAATTATCAAACCTGACTGTATTGGTTTTTTTTCAATACTAAAACTTGTATTCATAATTTTTCCTTTACGTATTTTTTTTATTCCTTCCCCTGTACATCCCTTCAACTTCAAAACAAGTTACATGAATCTTATTTTCAAAATACTGATGTAAAATCTCTTCATCAGTTTGATCGTAAAAAGTTGAGAGAGCCTCTCTTAATGTATCTCCTTCAATATCTGAAGTACAATGCAAGATGATCCGAAGATCAGCTTTATACTTTCCCATAATCCCTCCTTTCCTAACTGTTATAAAATTGATAATAAATGAAAGCTATTGAAATTTCAAGAATATAAATGACAGGTTTAAAGGATTATTAAAAAAAGAGTTTGTTATTATATTATTAAGACCTTTGGATCGTTTTACTTTTTGTTTTTGAAATAGCTGATTTAAACTGTTTGCTATTTTCTTTATTCCCTCAAAGTAATTTTTAGTCAAAACGATCCAGTCCTTTCTAGGGGTTGGGCTTTTCATAATTTGCCCAACCCTAAAAGACCCCAAGAAAAAAAGTGTCAGTCTCGGTTATTACCACTGAACAAACATCAGATGTTTATATGGTGGTAATAATTTTATTCAAAGGATAAAAGCACTATTCTTTTAAGATAAAATACTATATTTTTTCCCTTGAGTTATATATCTTAATAAAAAATATATAAATAAATTTATTATTTTATATCAAATATATAAACCCAAAGGATAAAACAGCAATTATGTCAACTGAAGAAAAGAAAGTTTCTAATCTTCCTAAGTGGCTTCCTGATATAGACTGTCAACATTTATTGTCAGTCGCTAGAAGTTTCCAATTAAGAGAGGGATCAATAAAAGGGAACTATGCTTATTTGTCCATGAGTCTTCAAAGGTTTGGAGGATTGAGAATTTCTGAAGTTGTAAGGGTTAAGCCAAGAGATATAAATTTTTCTGAAGGACTGGAAGAGATGACAGTTGTTTCCTCTAAGTCATATCTTGAAAGAGTGATTCCTATTAACGATACACCTCTTGTCGATGTTTTTAAATTCCTTCAAGCTGAGAACCATGATCCTGATATTCCTTATATCAACAGACATCCCAAAACTCTTTGGGCGTTATATCAAAAAATATACGAAGCCTCAAGAATTAAATACTATGGCACTCATCAACTTCGGCATACTTACGCTAGAGATATGTTAGCAAATGGGGTTTCAATAAATTTGTTATCGGTACTGTTAGGACATAAGGATTTGAGAAGCACTTTGATTTATGCAAGGTTACTCCCTGAGAGAGAAGTTATCTCAAACGCTTTAAGAAAAATGAAAGAGGCGAGGGATTCTAGGTGAGAGAACTAAATAAAAACGAATGGAGCAAAGAGATGTTAAAAAATGTTAAAAAAATTCCTAAAGGTGAAGACTTTGGAGATTTATGGTTAAAGGTTGCTGATGAAATGGGAATCAATATATTAAAAATAGAGGAGGAGGATAAAAATGACAATGGAAGAAACTAACCCTATCCCTTCAGGGGATGGACTAAACGCCTTTGCTCCCGATCAGTTTACAGGGATGATGTGGGACAATGAAGGGCAAGGGGATCAATTCTTTAAGACAGCGAGGCTGTTTGTTGATCCAATGACTAAGGTCTACGAAACATATTCAAAATCTGTCATCTCAAATGAAAAACAATTAATGGATATATCGATTATATTTGCTAAAGGTCAGACAGCTCGATTAAGATTAGCTCAAGAAGAAGAAGCAGAAAAGAAAAGAGATAAAAAAGAAATTGATTACACTCCTTATAGTTACGCCGAAATCCAAGTTCTTGAATACCTTAGACTATCTCCCTCAGTTCAGGGAAGAAGTCGAAAAGAACTAAGAGACACGATGGTCGGATTTGTACAGCCTGAAATAGATAGAGGGTCAAGAAAAAGAGGAAGAAAATAAAACAAAATATATTAAAGGAGCAATTTGCGATTATAAATTGTAGACAGTGTGATCGTGATGGCACTATGTATCCGACATTATTAGGACTGTACTGGAAAGGGATTGTCTATTCATGTTCTAAACATGGAGAAATTTTTTCAACCGATCTACATTCTCAGGACATCATAGACAAATTTTTTCACAACTCGACTCCCTTAGAGTGTAACTGTCATAATAAAAAAGGAGAAATCATTAATGAATTTATTTAGATTCCAAGAAGACAAGTCAGCTCAGATTAAAAAAGCTAAATTAAAAAATAACACTTATTATGTTTCTGATACTGAGGCTTATAAGGTTGACCCGACTTCAGTCGGCTTTATTTGGAAGTCTAGGCTTTTCGGATTTGCTAAAGCTAAAAGAACTCCAATCGTAAGCGTAAGGGTTAACGATGGTTCAACTCTTCACCCTCTAACCAAGAATAGGCTTAACTCAAAGCCTATGTCTTATATAGAATTAAATTCATTAGAGAACGCCTCTTTCCTTCAATCTCAATTAGAGATGGAAAAAAAAGGATCGGGGATGTTTAGTGGGCAAATTAAATATTTATTTATTTCTATATTAGCTATGGTCTTATGTTTTATTTTTATAGCTCTTCCCTCAGCTATTCCGTTCGTTCTTGACCAATACTCAAACATATTAAATGACAATGAAAGTGAGATAATAAATGTTGACCCCCCAACTCAATAGACATCAAATCAAAATATATAATATTTTTTCTAAAGAATATAAATTATTAACTGTTTCGATTTTTTCTTTTTCGGGACTATTATTAGCACTAAGTATATTTTTTCCTGATTTTCTTTCCATGGCTCTTATTTTTGGTTTTGGTGGAATAGTGGTGACTTGTTATCTTTGGTATTATCAAGCCTCAAAAAAACTAACTAAGTCTTATATATTATCAGAGTCGGAAGGAACTGAGGGGACGATTTTTGAATGGCTAGAGGTTTGGTTAGAAAAAGACAAAATCCTTGAAGACACTCCAACGGATTTCATTTGGAGCATGGATTTAAACCCTATGAAAAAAAATGAGCCGATTGTTTTTATGGATTCCTCTAACCCTAAAAAGATAATTCCTTTTGATCCTTTTGAAGAGCCAACAACTCAAACGAAAGTATCTTCTTTAGATGTTGCGAGAACCTTAGAGCAATCAGCTTCGAAAAGACTTTTTAATTCTAAGGCTGAGTTAATGGAAACAATAGGAGTAGGGATATTAGTTGGAGCTATTTTAGGAGTAGGATATGGAATTATAATGTTAATTGAGTCAGGAAGCAAATCAGGAGTATAAATGAAAAAAATAATAAAACATTACATTAAGGAAATAGTTGGAATAATAATATTAGGATCAATAATAGGGAGCTTCTTTCAAGAGGGTTTCTATGTATACGGGGTTGTATTATTGACTTTATTGGCTGTCAGCCAATACGACTCGAAAACTATAAGGACAACTCTTCACAATAAAGAAGAAGCAGAAAAGAAAAAGCTAGTAGATTATTTAGACAGAAAAGAAGAAATTAAAGTTAAAAAGAAGGACATAAACAATGACTATTAATCAAAGGGGAGAGGAGGGAATTAACTCGATAACTCAAAACATTTTAAGAACTGGCTCTCAATTTCTTATGTTCAATGGTTATCGAGGCTGACTGGTTCAGGGAAATCACTACTAGGAGCGTACTATTGTAAATGGGCGTTTGACAACGGATCAAGGGTCTATTCTATGAATAATACTTTAAAATTTGGAGAGCAAATTGAATTAAATCAACTCTTAACTTTAGACGAGAAATTAAATGATTCCGTGATTTTTCTCGATGAGTTTCAAACTTTAGGGACTGACTCAATAAGGTCGACATCTTCAATGGGAGTTATCATCTCTCAACTTTTGTATCAAGTTCGAAAAAGAAACCTCGTAATAATTGCCAATACTCAAAATTATTATTCAACGATAGCCTCTCGGATTCAATATCAAGTTAACTGGATTATTGACTGTAAGTATAACAAAGACATTGACACGATCTTTTTTAAGGCGACTCACTCAGGGAGCAACGATATTCCTAAAGGATTTGTCAGAACGGGTCGACTTTATAGAGCCTCAAGGTATTGGAAATTTTACCAAACTGAGCAGATATCTGATCCGTTTACTCAATTTAGTGTAACTGCTGACTCGATTCGAGATAGCCAAGAGCAGAAAATTATAGATAGGGTCTTCGCCATATTGATTTATTTAGTTGAAGAGGAAGGGATCGAGGAACTAACATTCAGGGAAATTTTTGGACTTGTTAAAGAGAACGGAATTGAGGTAACATCTAAAAAATTAGGGTCTTGGCTAAGGGCGAGAGTCCCTGTCCGAAAGTCAGGAGAGTCAAGGTATTACGACTTGTCCGTTCTATCTGACTCCTAAGATTATGGACACGATACTGGACTCGATTCCTTTAACCCCCCTTTTCTTATTAACTGTATTAATTTAGAGATTTTCCGTAATAATATCTTAAGAATAAAATGATTTTTTATCTTGTTAGTTTGCTTATTTAAAATATTATTATTATTCTTTTTAAATGATCGGAAAAACTATAATTGGAATTTTTGTCACGTCTTTCGGAGCTATTATGCTTCTTAGTGTGCTTCCTCAATTAGTGACCTCTACTAATGACTCACGAAGCGACTCAACGACTTCGGTCTTGAGCTGTCAGTCTACCAGTGAGGGGACTTGTCCGATCACCCTCCCAAGCGTTCACGCTAACGAGAACCTTGAGGGGATAACTGTTATTGAGAACGGAGGGTCTGTCGATATGACAGCCACCACCTCGATCGATGACAGTAGTAAAATCCTGACTGTTTCATCGCTTCCAACTTCACCACTTCAATCATATCAATTTGATGTGACATATTTGAAGTTGGCTGATGGTGTTAACCCGACCACAAACTCATTAATAAGAATGATCCCGATTGGGATAGTCTTTGCAGTGATGGGAGTGACTACCTTTGGGTTAATGTCTAAGTTATAAGGAAGCAGAGTCGAGATGAGGCTTGAAGGGAATTAATAAACAAATTACGATTAATGGTCGTAATAATAAAGAATTGTTACGATATTCGTAATAAAAAAGGATAAAACGATGGAAAACGTAAAAGTTATCATATCAGGAACAATATCCGTAGTTATTGGAATTCTCCTATTGCCTATCTCTTTAGAGGCAGTCGATGGAGTAATTTCTTCAACTACATTAAGTACAAACGTATTAACAGACTCAGTTAAGTCTATTCTTGCGATTGTGCCTATAGTTCTAGTTTCTTCTGTTATTTTCTTAGTGATAAGAAATATGTGGAACGACCTAGGATCAAGATAAGTACACAATAAAAAGGAAAACCACGATATAAAATGAACTTTATTTTCACACTAACAGCGACTCTCTTTGTGACAGCCTTCAGCATGGACTTAATGACGAACTCTAATAGTCCAATGCTGATTAAATCTGTTGCATGGTTTTTCCCTTTTAGCATGATTTTATATACTTTATATTGTGGTTTTGCTTTTTTTCTTAAGGATGAATGAATATAAGGCAAACATTAAAAAAAAGTTTTTTAGTGATGGCAATAACCATCATGGCTCTTCCTTTTGTTTCATGGACTTCCGATATAAATGACAGCTCTTCTATAACCTCAATCCCATATTTTGAAATATTAGAAGCTGTTTCTTTTCAAAATATTCATCAAGAAGGCGACTTATTATTTATAGCTAAAATCAATCTTGATGAGGACGGACAATACGTTCTTAATAATACAAACTACAATACTTCTCAGAATTTTTGTAATTTAACTTCTTCAGATTGCTCAACTACTCCGATTGTGGCTTCTTCTTTATCATTAGAAAAAGATTTATTTACTCAGCAACATCCATTAAATATCAACTATGTTGAATGTTCAGGATCAGGGAACTGTCAAAACTCTTCAGGCAATCAAACTGTTATGATTTCATCAATAGTTAAGAGAATAGATTATTCCCTTATTAGCCTTTATAAGTCATCTCAAACTATTTCAGGGATAAATTATGGAGATACCTCGGGATATTTGTGCCTATCTCCTAACGCTACTGTTTTTCCCTCAAATTCTGAAAAATGCCTTCAAATTGAACCTCTAGGATCACTTTCGGGACTATCTTCTTATTTAGTGACTTCCGTTAGAGGTCTACAAACAGATTTAGAACTCGACCAATATACTTTGATTAATTCTAATAGTAAAATAACAAATTTAGGTGTCGAATATGTAAATTTAGCCGTTCCCTCTTTTAGTCAAATTGCTTCTAAGTCAGAAATGCAGATTTTAGAGTTTCAAATGAAATCTTTTAACGATTCAAATGAAGACTACACGGAGAAGGGACTTGCATTAACTCAGTCACTTCAAGACGAGTACGAAGCGACTAAGCTAGACGAAAATGTTACTTATTTAATGGGTTATACCTTCGGAATTGACTCAGGTTCGTATTTTTGGCAATTTTTCTTTATAATACTTTCTGTTTGCTCTGTCTTCTTTTTCTTTTTTATTACTAGAAACGGATTTTTCTCTTTATTCTCAGGGGTGATGGCTTATTCTTTGTCAATTTTTGTAATTCCTACGAATGTTCCGATTATGTTCTCAGGAATCGCACTCGCCTCGCTATTAATGGGATCATGGTTAGTTAAAAGGATGGGACAAAACTAATGAAAGTCGGACTTTTAATAACAATGCTAATCCCTTATTTAACCTGTTTTTTTCTTGGAATGATTGGAGACGAAGAGACAAGCGTTGACAGTTACTCTGAAAAACAAGAGGGGTCAATAGTTAAATTTATTGGAGGACAACCCGAGATATTGGTCGTTGATAATCCTGATGTAGTTGACGGACAAGGAGAGAGCTTAGGGGTGGTTAACTCAGCAATCAACATGATTAAAGGGGTAGGACAAACACTTTCAGGCATTATCGGAATGATGTCCTTAAATTATGATTATTTTTACCATAATACTTTTACTCAAATAACAAGATATATATTATTGATTTTCTCAGTGGCGATGGTTTATAACCTAACTTCTGAGATGATAAGACTTTTCAAGTTTTGGGGTTAAATATGAGTTTTTTTGACATAAATAGAAAAAAGGTGACTGAGAGCCTCGTTTTTAGACGTGTTGAAAGACTTACCCTATGGAAACCCTTAGAGATGTTCTTTGATAGCTCTAAAAATAAAAGCCTTTTGTCTTTAGGGTTGTTTTTAATGGCAATCTCTATATTCTTTGGAATTGACTCAGCGAGGAGGTGTTTAAATGCCGATACTGACATCCTTCCGACACAATACTGTTATGTATCTCATTTAAACATTTTTAATAATGGATCAAGTGAAGTAGTTTCGGGATTTGCTCCCGTTCAAGTAGAATTCCCTTATCTCTCTTGGAAACAAAAGCAATATATTGATAAGGCTCATTCTAGCAATTACGATACGGCTAAATTTTGGGATATTAGAGGATATAACGGATCAATTTCAAACACTTTTGATATTATGACGACTGATGTAAGAAACAATCAAAAAGGAACATATTTTATGTGGATATTTCCTCACTCTCTTCAATCAGGATCGAACGATTTAAGTTTTTTTCATGGTAATCAATACGAAAAAAGAGACCAATCAGCTTATTTTTTTAATGATTTATCTACAGCCTTTACCCCCGATCATAATGATTTAGATTTATCAAATGAGGACTGGATTATTAAAACAAGAATCAAAGTAATTCCTTCAAGCCTTCAAACTGGAGACTTAATAGTTGATAAATATGATTCTGATCTACAAACTGGATATAAGATTTCTATTGAGAAAACAACTTCAGGAAATATAAATATTGTTTGTCATTCTGATAATATTCAACTGACAGCCCCTATCTCAATTCCTTCCTCTTCAGCTTTTTCTCAAATACATGATATTTATTTTGAAAAAACAACGACCTCAATGATTAAATGTGGAATAGATGGAATTATTAACACGGGGACTCAGTCAGGAAATACATCTCCAACGCTTAAAGATTTAAAAATTGCTGAAAATATGAATCATTCTTTTATTTTAGACTTAAAAATTTGGCACTCATCAACTCCAGTTGTTTCATACCTTTTTAATCCTTGGGAGATGTCTTTCAACTCTCAAACAGGGAATAATTATGCCTTTACAGTTTTAAATAGCTTATACAACGGGAATTCACACCCCCTATCTTATGTATTGAATTCAGATCAAACAAAATACACAACTCAGATCGTTAATCCAGTTTCCGTCTTCGATCAAGATATCCCCCAAACAGCTTCGTTAATAAATCAGAATGTAGCTGATGGGTTAGTCGCAAATAATTTTTTTGTGTCTCCTACTGTAGAGGATGAAAATGCTTTTCAAACAATGATAGACACTGATTCAGAATTTATCCCTCAAAACTTAATATATGCGATGATATTTGTTTCAACTGGATTATCATTAGGAGCATTAGGATTCGTTTTTTCAAGGTCTGTTATGTTTGCCTCATTTTTAACAGGAGTTCCGATTTCCTTTGCTGTCTCAATGGAGTTCCTTCCTATGTGGTATCTGTTATTTTATGGGATTTTACTGGTGATATCGTTTGGAGCTAAGGAGTTTGGAAGATGAAAAAGAATAAAGTAATATTAAAAACAAGAGAATCGTTAAACTCTTTAATACTGACAAGCCTTTTAGCCTTGATAGTAGGATCGACATTAGGGTTTTTATCATGTTCTCAAAATATAGAAATTTTAAAGGGGATTTTTTAAGATGAATACAGGAAATATATACAATAATTTTTTTAGAGATTCGGTAATCGGAAAAGCCTCTCTCTTTTTAAGCATAATGGCGATTTTTTTTGCTGTCTCAATGGGGTCGACTGAATGTCTATCAGCTCAGTCGTGTTCTGTCGGAGATGATGAAGTCTTCGAGGGCAATCTTGAAATTAGAAGTACAAACGCCTTTGGGTCAACAATAAAGTCAACAACTACATCAAATAATATAGAAATTGAGCTTCCAAATGTAGACGGAAGACTTTTAGGAGTTCCAACAAGTTTTTTCCCAATGGGATCAAATCAATTCCTAAGAACTGACGGGTCAGGAGCTTTAACTTTACAATCCCTTAACGTTGAAAAAACTGACATAGACGGAAGCCAAGGAACGAACGGACAATTTTTAACAACTGACGGAACTCAAAACGGAGCAACTTGGAGCAATATCCCCTCTTTGAATGAGTCCACTTTTGACGCTTCCAACGGAACTAATGGACAAATATTAACAGTGAACGGAACTGGAAGTCTGAGCTTTGCTGATATCTCGGGTGGTGGTGGCTCTTTTCAGGCTATAGCTTCTCAAAATGTGACTCATGGATCAGTGGGAATCGAGACCAATGGACAAGTTAGAAACATAGAAACTTTACAAGATGGGACTACGGCTCTTGGTCTAAGTGAATCGCAATATAATGCAACGCCAAACGCTAAACAAGTAAATTCATTTTATAATTCAAATATTGACGCTCAAGTTATTTTTTACAGGGATTATGATCCGAATAATGATTCAACTTGCGACACTCATACCTATGTTGATGTAGTTGAATACGTTGGAAGTAATATAACTAAATGGGGGCGTGAGTGTGTATCGAATGAATAGTCAAATCATACAAGTTACAGTCAGTCAGGTTCATCTCAACAACTTGGACAAGCCACCAATCAAAATATGTTAGTTCGTAGATATGGTAGGGAAAATGATGAAAGCATTGATGATTATGTACT
>Ga0181420_1000279_pt1 | contig 20939 bp, 43 predicted proteins | sample 43SPOviralmetaG_FD_130145 | JGI IMG/M metagenome (GOLD analysis project Ga0181420, IMG submission 130145) | Marine viral communities from the oligotrophic San Pedro Time Series (SPOT) site, San Pedro Channel, CA, USA - 43 SPOT_SRF_2013-05-22 | ecosystem: Environmental > Aquatic > Marine > Strait... | reverse complement strand
TAACTTTGTTAGAATTGTAACAGGAGAAGCCATTCCAGTTAAGTTCAATACAAGTGGTGATAGTTATACCGATGGTAAGACAGTTACCATTTCAGCCTCATTGAAAGATAAAGATTTTGATTCAGCAGTGGGATTAGCATTACATGAGGGGTCACATATTAAGATGACCGATTTCAATACATTAAGAACCTTAGAAGACTTTATTAAGAAAGATGATGTATATCAAATTATGTTGGCTGAGAAGCATGGTGCAAAGGCAAGTGAGTTGGATAGTTATGATAGATGGTGGTCAACCAATTATGTTGCTCCTAAGTTAAGAGATCTTATTAATATTATTGAAGATAGAAGAATTGATAGATGGGTTTATAGTAATGCTCCAGGATATAGAGGTTATTATGAAGCATTATATGATAAGTATTTCAATGCAAAGATTATTGATAAAGGTCTTAAGAGTGATGAGTATACAGATGCTGATTGGGATTCATTCTTATTTAGAGTTTGTAATATTACAAATCCTAATAGAAGATTTGATGTGTTAGGTTTAGATAAGATTTGGAAGATGCTTGATCTTAAGAATATTGCAAGATTGAAGACCACCAATGAAGTAAGAGATTTGGCATATGAGTTGTTTAAATTTATTGAAGATCAAATTCCATCATTAGAATTAGATAAGAAAGATTGTGATGGAGAAGGAGAAGGAGAAGGAGAAGGTAGCCAGGAGCAAGAAGGTAATAATGATTGTAATGGAGATGGAAAATGTAATAATGGAGATGGAGAAGCTCCAGAAGATGATGGATCTAAAGCAGAAGGAGAAGAGGCTAAGAAAGGTAGTGGAGGTAATCAAGGTAATAATAAAGCTCCAAAGAATTTAGAAGAATTAAGTGATCGTCAAAAGCATCAATTGAAGAAAGCAATTGAGAAGCAGTCACAATTAGTTAATCAAAAAACAAGAAAGACAGGAGTTAGCAAGAAGATGCAAAAGCAAATGTCAGCATTAGAGAATAGTGGTACTGAGATTAGAGAATCAAAATATGAGCAAGATAATTATTGGAGTAATCAAACAACTCCAAAGAAAATTGATGTTACCGTTATTAATAATTTTACAAAAGATTTAGTTAACAATGTTGAATGTGGTATGTATGATTCATATTGGGGAATTGAAAGACGTAGAGAAAATATAAATGAAGGTATTAGAAGAGGAGTTGTTCTTGGTAAGAAATTGAAAGTAAGAGCAGAACAGAAAGATACTAAGTTCAATAGATTGAGATCAGGTAAGATTGATAAGCGTAGAGTTGCAAATGCAGGATTTGGTGTAGAGAATATATTTGCAAAGATAGAATCATTTGCATATAATCCAGGTCTTATTCATATATCAATTGACAATAGTGGTTCAATGGGAGGAGGAAGATTTGATAATGCAGTTACAACCGCAGTAGCAATTGCAAAGGCATGTAGCATGATTGAGAATATGGATTGTGTTATTAGTTTCAGAGCCGGTAGTTCATTTGCAGGAAATGATATGCCAGTTGTATTGATTGCATATGATTCAAGAAAGCATGGTATGAACCAAATCAAAACAATGATGCCATATTGTTGTACGTCAGGAGTAACTCCAGAAGGCCTTTGTTTTGAAGCAATTATGAAAGAAATAGTTTCATCAGCAAGAGGTAAAGATGCTTATTTTGTTAATATGAGTGATGGAATGCCATATTATGAGAGTTATTATGGTGATTGTGCTCATAAACATACCAGAGCGCAAGTTAAGAATATGACCAAAGAAGGCATCAAAGTTATTAGTTATTTCATTACAGAATCGAATGGTATTAGTGATAGTGAAAGAAATGCATTCAATGCAATGTATGGTAAAGAAGCTCAATATATTAATACCAAAAAGATTAATGATGTAGCAAAGTCAATGAATAATAAATTTTTAGAAATAGCATAAATTATGGAAACAATAGCAATAATATTATTTGGAGCAGCTTGTTTTGCTGCCGGAATGTATGTAACAACTCAGATATCAGAATGGATAGATAGTAGAATACAACATAAGAAGTTCATGAAGAATTTAGATGAGTATAGTAAAAAGCAAGAAGATGAAAAGTAAAGATACATTAAAAGAAATGTTCATCGATATGGGTAAGGCCTATGAATGGGCATATGATAAGATGAGAGAATTAGATAAAGAACCTCTGCCAGATTTAAAGACGCTTCAAAATGGCAAAGACAAAATAAATAAAGCGTTAAAAACAAAAACAAATAACAAATGAAAAATTTTAGATTAACAGTACATGTAACAAATCAACCTAAAGTTGATACTAGAGCACCAAAGGTAATATCTAGAAAAGGTAGACAAAAGAGTGCAATTGATACAGCTAGAGAAGAAGCTAAGAAGTCGAACAATAATGAGCCTAGTAGTAAAGGAAGATATAAATTATTCAATACATTATCATTCTATTGTAAATCAATAGAGGATTGTCATAAGAAGTTGGCAGATGTAAAGACTAAGTATACTATCCAATTGGGTAATGATCATAACAAGATGGATAAGTATGGTAAAGAATTGTATAACATAAGTTTCGTTAAGTAATGAAAAAGTTTTTTAAGAAAAGGCCTCGTAAATGGAAATATGATCGAAGGCGTGCAATGAAATGTGTATTATTAGAGAAGTCTAGGAACCATGATGGTTATTGTAAATATGAAGTAACCATTGGAGAGAAAGATGGTACAATACATAAACAACCAGCCTATGGTAAGGATATGCAGGATGCATTATCTAGATTAATTAATACAGAAAGGTCTGTAAAGGTGGAAAGGAGAATGGAAAGAAATCCATTTATATTCTTTCTTATATGGATGACAGTTATGTCCATACCAGTTATATTTGGTGATATGCATGATACTCCATGGTTTATATTATATCTATTTGTAGCCTTTACAGCAATGTTTGCATTAGCAGGTTGGTGGCAAAGTTATTTAGATAAAGGAAAAAAGTAATATGAGATTATCGCTACTCATCCTGTTCTGTGTAATGTTTGTTTCTTGTGAGAAGGAAACGTATGTAGTCCTTGGTCATGACTTTGAGGTCGATGCAAGATTAGGAGACGTCGATGGGAATGGTTATTATCATTTGGAATTAGGACAAGATTGGCAAACATTACACAGAATTTCAGGACAAGTGTCAGCAGTTGATAATGAATATGAACTAACAAAAGTATATTGGGAGAGTAGTCACTATTGGTTGATAGGAGATACATTAGGATATGTAGTACATCAGAACTGGACATTAAATGATAGTGGATATTTGTATATGAATAATGATACTAGTTATGTTACATGGTTTGATGGACATGAAGTTCCAACCATTAATGAAACATGTTATAGTACAATGGATGGGGAGATTAATATAATGTTTGCACCAGTACAGAGTATGGATGGAGATACAATAACAGTAACAGGTCAAGCAACTTTTGCTGATGGTTACATAAGTGAACCTAAACAAATTAAAATTATCGTATGGCAATAGATGATAGACAATGGGGTTATTATGAAATCCTAATAGACGAAAAAAATTGTAAAGTAAAAAAAATTACGGTAGAGCCGAATGAAAGGCTTAGCTATCAATATCATAATGAACGAAGTGAGGCGTGGACAATTGTAGCAGGCACGGCTACTATAACATTAGATGATGTAGTTGAAAATTACTACTATGGAGAAACAATATTGATACCACAAGGGACAAAGCATCGAGTTGAAAACAAAGGACAAGATGACTTAGTATTTATAGAAGTTCAACACGGGTCATACTTTGGCGAAGACGATATAGTTAGAATTGAAGATGATTATAATAGAAAATAGTTATGAAAATAAAATTAGATAATAGAGATAGCAAAATAGTTAAGGACAATGATACATATAGATTGTTAGACAATACAGAATTAAATAATCTAGTTGTATCCAAAACAATATTACATCCAGGTAAAGAGACTACAGGACATTTACATGCCGGACAAGAAGAAGTATATCATTTCACATCAGGCCATGGCTTTATGGAAGTTGGTCCTGCAGAACCAGGAGTGCCTAATAGAAAGTATGATGTGTCGGCAGGCGATATAGTATTAATACCAGATGGAGACTTTCATAAGGTATGGAACACAAGTGAGACAGAAGACTTAATATTTGTATGTACATTTGATGGAAAAAGAAACCACTAAAACAAAATGTCCTTATACTAATTTCAAGGACAAGGTTATGAAGTATATTGATATACTCAGAACTCCTAGGAAAGAGTATGGAGGCATGCCTGCTTGTCCATTTGTAGGTCCTGAAATAGATAAAGGCAAACTAATGATAGATACATTTGATCCTAATGAAATTGATGTCCATGGAACAATTGTTAGAGAACATACATTGCTAGATAAGATAAAGGCATTCGATGCATTGTATGAAGGACATGAATATGATAGTGCTTTATTTGTACAAGTATCAGATGAAGTATTATCTAAATTTGATACAGTAGGCTATCAAGACTATATCAATAAGATGATGAAGGATAATGGCCTAGGAAGATATAAATGTATATGTTTCAATCCAAATGATGAATTAGATATAGATGGATTCAATGCAAGAAGCTATGCACCTTACTTCCTAATCAATATAGCTACCAGAGACGCATTAGATAAGGCACATGCAGTATTATCAAAGACTAAGTACTATGATAATATGAATAAAAGGTATTTAAAATATCTACATAAAGCTTAGGATAATTGAAATAAAAACTTTATATTATAACTAATATGATATATTTATTTGACATAGATGGTACATTAACTCCAAGCCGATTGAGAATCGATCTAGAGTTTGAACAGTTCTTCCTACAATGGATGAAAGATAAAGATGTGATATTTGTTACAGGTTCTGACAAAGAAAAGACAATCGAACAGGTGGGAGAAAAAATTTGGACAAGAGCACAACGCATATACCAGTCATGCGGAAATGCAGTATATCAAGGAGGCCATTTAATACAAAAGAATCAATTTGATCTAAGTCCAGAACTTAAGAAGTTATTATTAGAATTTGTTATGTTATCAGATTGTCCTAAACAATTTAGCAATCATATTGAAGAGAGGATAGGTCTAATTAATTTTAGTACTATTGGTAGAGATTGTCCACAAGAGGATAGGAAACAATATTATGACTGGGACAAAAAGACTAAAGAAAGAGAATCTATTTGTAAGGCAATCGAAGAAAGGCATCCGGAATTAGAAGCAGCAGTAGGTGGAGAGATATCAATAGACATATATCCTAAAGGACAAAATAAAGCACAAGTGATAGATGATCTATATGGACCAATAACATTCTTCGGAGATAAATGTGAGCTTGGTGGTAATGATTATCCTATAGCAGAAAGGCTGGAAAGAGAGTCGGAAGAGAATAGAAGACATTGTGTAGTACATAGAGTAAAAAATTATAAAGATACATGGAATATATTAAAGACATACTAACAAACCTAAATTGGTATCATTACCTAATAGGACTATATATTATAGGAGCAATTTGGTTAATATGGGAAGCAAGGAATGCACCAGTGATGCCAGATGAATATGATCTACCAGTTGAGAAAGAGGAAAAGGATTTTGAAGATGATTATGAAAATCAACCTTTTGGAGACTAATGAAAGAGGCATTAGAGATATTAGCAGAAATAGAAGAACAAGTTAATACATGTTGTGCTATTACTATGTACCCAGAAGATGTTGTAGAACTAATAGAAAAATTAAGAAAGATATTAAATGAAGCCAGTAGTACAAATATGGATTAAAGAAAAAGGACTTGATCAGATAGCAAGAGACAAGTATCCTTCAACATGGTGGAGACAAGCTCCAAGTGATACAGATGCTATATGTATATCAGTGTCTTTGGATTGGTTCGTGGCCATGAGAGATTATGAAGCAGAATTAGATAAGGATAGCGGTTTACCGTTTTAATAAATTAAAAAAAGGAGAACATTATGAGTCAATTAATTATGAATGCTATTATAGCAGAAGCCAAAGCAAAAGAAGCAAAGGCAATAGCAAATTTACAAAACTATATGGCCAACCCAGTTGGTGTTGGAGAACATCCAGATGTAGTAGCTGAGTGTATAAAATTAGTAAAGGATATTGCTGAATCAAATGAGTTACAAGAAACAGTTAATAAAATTATAAATCAATCAAATCAAAATAAAGAATAATATGGAAACATTAGTAGAATTTTTATACCATGCCACAGGTCTATGTGGTGAAGGACATCCAAGTATGATTACAGTGGGTGTGTTAGTAAGTGTGGTGTGGTGTGCGGTTAAGTTTGGGAAGCCGGTATTAGCTCGCTTCGCTCGCAATGAAGGGACAATAAGAGGTTAATGTTATGATAAAAGATAAAACAAATAGTAAACCAGCCTCGCCAGAAAAAATTACAACAAATGCTCAAAAGGCTATTAGCAGATCAGAGATCCTTGATGAGATATGGGCAGCAAAGAAACATACAATAGATGGTAAATGGTATGTATGTTTATCGGATGTATGTGCAATATTAGGAGAAGATTATGTATCAAGGGAAAAGTAAAGACCAAATAAATTTTTCATATAGAGTATGTGCAGTTAGTATGATTGCAATAATACTTATTGTGATAGGTATGTGGATATCGAGATGGACGGCTTCGCCGGCTGCTCATTATGAAACCGATCTATGGATTCCTACGGAAGATGATTTGATTATGATAGATAGTTTGCATAATCAAGTAAGAGATATAGAAGAAGATGTTAATGATTTGAATGTGTCGGTGACCCGTATTGATAGAAAATTAGATGATATGATAGATGAGCAGAATAAAGAAGATGCTACTATATATAATGATGAGTATCAGATGTGGATAACAGGTGAAGGAGATACTATATATGAATAGCATAAAATGGATACTTAGTATATTAGCAGCAATACTTATATGGCCAATAGTCTTATTGATAGTAATATTATCATTTGAATTCTTATTGACTATAGGCCTAATAGTGATATGTGCTTATTATATAAAGAGAGGGATAGATGGTTAAATGGATTAAGAATAGAGTATTAGCATTAATAGATTATAGCTATAAGATGGATAGGCTATCCTTTGGTCCCTGGAATAGATCATCTGAAGATGAAGGGTCATAGACCCTAGTACACCTATCAAACCGTTCATGTCCTAATGTATCGTAGTATGGTTATAATGGAACCTTCTTCCTATACCTCCTATGTAATAGAACCTTTAAAACAATTAATCCTATATAATAGATATGTCTATACGCATAGGATAGATTGTACTACAATATCAGGGTTGTTGTATAGGACATATTGGTGAAAGTGTTTATAAATATATGTCGTTCTTCCAAATATTCTATATAGAAAAAAATTTACAACAAGTCTTATTCTGCATTAAGGCTATCTTGCTATCCTTTATATAAGAGATCTAATCGTAAAGGCCATTATACCTAGCATCCATCCTATGAGTTCATTAGACGTCCTTAGACCTAGCCTGGAAAGACTACGTTTAATGAATGATCTTTTCAAACGAATCTATTATATCTAAACAATTTTGTTAATGGATTAAAGGCCTACTGTTAATATATACAGTAGTAGCATTATGTTCTGCAGGCAATCCGTAAGAAAAAATAACCATTAAATAATTAGGATATACGAGATTTATTTCTTATCTTTATATATAGACTATACCTATATATTTTTTAACCGGGGCGGGGCTAAGCCTACGGAAGCAAGATGAGAGAGATGCAGTAGCAGAAGATGATGAGCATACTATATATAGAGAGCAAGCATAGTATATATGATAGCATACTATATAGAGGCAAGCAGAGCCATACCAGCGTGAACCTAGACCATACCCATACATAACCAGGCTATATACCATATAGCACCCATAATCGCCCTAAACCACCCCTAAACCACCATATATAGGGGGATATACCGGTTATCCTTAACATACCAGGTGATCTTGGTGCTCGGGGGAGCGATATATATATTTTTATCGCGTTCATAGCTTTTTTGCTATAGACCTGATGTTCGGTGAATAGAGGCTGCGCCTCCATGCTGGTAAGCATGCTAACAAAGCAGTTCTTAACCTATCTAAAACATTTTTTTCGCTATATATATTATAAAAGACATTCTATTGGATACTGCATGCTTTAAGAAGGGGAGAGGGCATTAAATAGATGTTGAAAGGATTTCGGTTACATGACGGCACTTACGCCTAAACCCATAACCCGGACATGAACATTCCATTGATCCAGAGTTGTTCATTTGAACTTCATAATAAGCATTACCTCTAGAGCTCTTTACCTTATATACCTTATTGCTATCTATATTAGGTAAATTAGGTATATTAGCTTTTTTAGGCTTATATGGATAATAAGCAATATCCTTTATATCTGGTGTAGCTTCTTCCGGCTTTAGCTTATACCATCCGGGCATAATATAACGTTCACCGAGATGTTCCATCGTAAACGGCGGAACAAGTCCTCCATATATTGCATATGTTCTTTTAACCAACTTTCCGGCAACTGCAAATTCTGAAACTAATACTTTCGGCATATATTATGGTTTTTTTATTTATATAATAAAGATAAGGAATTTATTTCAAATAGGCAAATATATTGCAAGCTTTTTTAACCTCACTATCCTATTTCTAAAACCACACTTTATTATTTTTTTACCACACCTATCATATACCACCTTTTCTTAACCATACCCGCCTGTAATCTCTGGCTACTACATATTTATTAAAAAGAAACCGGATAAGGGAATATTATGAAAAAATCAGATTTAAGACGAATTATTAAGGACGAGGTGATTACCGTAATTCGCAACCAATATATTAATGAAGCATTTGCAGATCCATTAATTGCCAAGCTTGCAAAAGAAAGAGGTATCGGTAACAGATGGCAAAGTTTTTTCAAGGCATTTGCAAAGACACATGATATAGCTTGGGATAAGTTACCAAAAGGTACTTTAACTAAATCGAACAATGTTAATAGTGATCCTATGATTAAAAAAGGATTAGTATTTTGGATGGTCGATCAAGAGAAACCTAATCCATATAAAAGTTCTAGATATTGGGATTCTAATTATACATTAAGACCAGGAGTATTAGCTGTTACATTAAATGGTAAGATTCAATATCAGGATAGAGGTGGTGTTGGTTCTAAAGGTAGTGGTAGAGGAAGAAGTGATGCTAGTGCAGCAATTGGGTCAGCAGGTAGAGGTATGTTGATGCTTAAGAAGCTTAAAGAAATGGCTGATAGTCTTTATACTATGGACTTCGAATCTTTCAGAGGTGGAACTACTGCATTGAAAGCTAAAAGAGCTGATTTGAAATTAGGTAAGGATACATTTAAAGATCATAGATCATGGAGACGTGCAAATGCAGAAAGATATAAATCAATCCTAGATGCAAGAGTAGGTTCAAGAGACCAAGTAGATAGAATGGTTGGTGATATAGTTAAGATAGCAAATGAAGCTATTAAGACAGGTATGGAAGTTGTTAAGATAGGTAAATATGATTATATGATGACTACAGTAGGAGGAAATGAGGTTACTATGGATGCTGTTACATCTGGAATGTCTAGAACATTAAGAATGTATGCTGAATATATTAGATATGCAAACCAAGCTGAAAAAGATAAGAAACAAGATTGGGGTGGTGATTATAATGATAAACATGCAAAGGATGTAGCTGGTAGAATTAAGAAAGCACATAATGCATTTAAGACTGGTGATGGAAACAAAATTGATAGAATCTAATGCCAGCCAAAAGTAAACAACAGCAAAAGTTCTTCGGTGTAGTTAAATCTATGCAAAAAGGTGATATACCTAAAAAAGGTGATGCCGGAGAAGTTGCAGATGATATGACTAAAAAGGAAGTAGATAAAATGGCATCAACTAAACATAAAGGTCTTCCAAAGAAGATTAAAGAAATGGTAGAAGAAGAAATTCAAGCATTACATGAAGTGAAGCCATTTGTCGATAATAGGTTAAGAACTAAGTATGATTATCCAAAAGGTAATAGAGATGGATTAGTTTATCTAGCAACCAACGACAATAGATATCCAACAGAGATTGTTTTATATAATCAGAAGAGAGATGTATTTCATTTTGTATATAGCCATAATGGTGAATTTACTGCAGGTAATGCTAAAACACAAACAGTTCCAAGAAAAGGATTTAATAGTACACATTACGTAATGCCTTATTTTGAAGAGTGGGAAGAAGACCTAGGATATGAAAGAGGATTCTACGAAGGTAAAGTAAATGAACTTAAGACTGGTAACAAAATAAATAAAGCTAGAGCAAAGGCACATTTCAAGCAAGGTGAAAAGATTGCAGTGGTTCATAAGGCAACTAAAAATGCAATGCCAATTGAAGATATAAAGCAGATTGATACATTCGATACAAAGGAATATGACTTTGCATATATAACAGAAGGTAAATTAAATGAAGGTCCATATAATGACCCAGCATTGAAGTCATTAAGAACACAAGCAAAAGGAACTAAATTTCCTAAATTATCTCAATGGTGGGAATATGAACCAGAAGATATAATGTCTGCAGTATATTGGGCTAAAGGACAAATGCCACCAACTGATAAAAATGTATTTGAAAAAGAATGGAGTAATATAGTGAAACAATTACATGTTAAATTTCCAATACCAGCAGATGCAAAAGGACATATATCAAATCCAGATATGATGGAAGCTAAAATGACTCCAGCTAAAGTACAAAAGGCTCAAAGAGAATTAGTTGCAACTATTCAATTACTTAAGAAGAACTTTCCTATGTATAAAGCAGCTAAAGAATCTGGAGATGAAAAGAAGTTAGAGAAACATAGAAAGATTGCTTTAGATTTAACTAAAAAGAAAAAGCAGATAGAACTTAACTTAGATAAAGCATTAGGTGGTTTATATCAAGATGCAGAATTGGACTTGAAAGAAGCAGCTCCTAGAATGAGAAAAGATCCTTATGTTGAAAAACTTAGACTATTATATAAAGATGTAGCTAAACTTGATAGACAAATGAATACCGCAGATCGATCTAGGTATAGTCATGTAAAGCGTGATTGGAATAAAGCGTTAAAGGCTATAGCTTCATTAACAAATACCTTAAATAGAAAAGGTGCTACAATACCAGAAGGTAAATTAACTGAAGCATTGCCTAAATTCAAAACACCATATGATGCATATAAATGGATAATGGACAAGAGAGAAGAAGCAATGGACATTGAAATGGACATGCTACAAAAGACAAAGGATATTATTCAAACACAAAAAGACATGGAACAAGAAGCTAGTCCAGAAGGAGGTCCAACTACAGATAGATATGGTGCAGTTCTAGAAAAACTTCAAATGGAACATGAAGCATTAAGAAAACAATTTGCAGCAATAATGGCTGAAATTGATGAATACGATCAAGGTATAAACTACTAAAACATTTCTGAAACTTTTCTGGTAAAAAATTAGGTTAATTGAAATAAATTTCTTATCTTTATTATATAAATAAAAAATAAGAAATATGCCAAAAGTTAAGAAAGCCCCAAAAATTCAATACGGAATCGAAATTACAAAACCTTGGTCAAAGGAGATGTATGATCATAATGATACCATTTCAGAAGAGATGAAAGATAATATTCTTGAAGCCTGGAATAACGAGTTATGTAAAATAAAAGAATTTAATGATGTTAATGCGCTTGTTGAAGATTGGGATGAAGATCTTCTTACGGAACATGCTCCTACGCTAGTTAAACTTCAGAGAGGTATTATGTATAGTGGTTATGGAGATGGATATAGTATCCAAGATGTAAATGATGAGTTCGAAAGAGAATTAGAAAATATGCCTAATTATGCTCTTCATGAAAATTATAGTTATTTAGCATTCAAAGGCCTGTTACCAAGAACGACATTTATGTTAGTAGGATTTGAATGGGAGAAGTTTGATTATCATATTATTGGTTCACAAGAATGTAATTCACCAGTATTGTCATTAAGTCATCATAATGATAAAATTGCAGATAATGTTGTAAATCGTTTAATGAAAGATAATATAGATGCCTAGAAAAAGAAAATTAAAAATTGGAGACCTTGTTCGTGCTTATTTCTTAGGTACGGATGATATCTATCAGGTTATATTGATAATTGATAAGAATACATATAAAATTAAATGTGTAAAATCCGGAACTATCTTACCTAGTGTTAAATGGAAGAAGGATATGGATAAGAAATCACCATGGTATATAGATGATTTAGTAGGCCATAAGGCATTGCCTAAGTCAACGGAAGATCAGAATACCAGTAAGAACACTACGGAAAAAATAGAGCTAGATAAAGCCATTAAAAAACAAAAGAAATTTACAAAAGGAAACGTAGATAAGTGATATTTATTGTTTTACCAACTTAATATAGGAGTTATAATATGGGACATTATGAAGATTTATGGTATGATATTACCGAGTCAATAAACAACAAAGGTCTTAAGAAAGAGTTTGATGCACAGTTAAAGAAAATGGATGGCCAAGATAAACATCGATTTAAAGATGTTAGAGATAGGTGGTCATATGCCCATGAAAAAGTAACCAAACTTTATTCAAAAAAAGCTTCAAAATAATTAGGTTAATTGAAATAAATTTCTTATCTTTATTATATAAATAAAAAGTTAGAAATATGAAAAAGTTCATTACAAATTTATCGTTAATAGCCGGAGGTTTTATATCTTTATATTTAGCATATATTACCGGAACTGGTGAAATTCTTAATTATGTTCCTTTTGCAGATCCATTAAATGAAATGGCTTTCTTTGGAGTGTCTATAATGATGGGATCTGGATGTTTTATAGCCGTCGCTTCTAAGTAATTATTGGTTGTAATTCTAATGTAGTCCATATTTATTATAAATGATTACATTAGAAAACATATCAACCGGTGAGGTCTTCGAAGGCGAAGAATTGGAATTCTTTGTAGATGATGAGACTCTAATAGGAGAAGTCTACTTAGATGGAGATTTAATGTTTCAAGCATTAGATGTTATGAATGATAGCCAATTAGACCATGAATTAAAATTAGAATTTCGTATAGTAGAAGTTCCGGCTGATATATTATCTAATTTTAATGAGTAGTAGTATATTTATATTAAATTAATTAAAGGAGAATGTTATGACATCACATGAGTTATTTACAAAAATGGAAGTATTATGGAATGAGTTTAATGATAACCATTCTAAATTTTCTGAGAAAGGAAATAAGGCAGCAGCAACAAGAGCAAGAAAGTCTGTAGGGGAATTAAAAAAGCTGGTAACAGAATATAGAAAAGCTTCAGTTGGTGAATCTAAAAGATCTTAAAGAAAATGGCACGATTGACAAACGAACAATTACATGAGGAAATGCTGCAAATTAAAGCAGATGTAAGAGAGATCAAAATTAGATTATTAGATCCAGATGATGGGACTATCTCAAGAGTTAATCGTAACACTGATTTTAGAAAAAAAGCTAATGGTGCACTATGGTCTGTATGGATTGCAGTCCTAGGCATCCTTGGTAAAATGATATTTTGGAACTAAATTATGAATAAACAAGATTTAACAAATAGAATAAAGGGTTTAGTAAAAGAAGAAGTAGCATCTGTATTATCTGAAAGGAATTATAAATACGGTGGTCTACTTGACCCAGATAAATTTGACCCAGTAGATCCAGAAATACATATAGTAGGATTTGGAACAATGAGTAGGTCATCATTAAGAACAGAAATATCAACAAGAATAGAAGGAGCACTTAAGACAGCAAAAGATGCATCTGCAGGTGGACCTAATTCTTATGACAAATATAAGTCACTCGAAGGAGTTTTCGAAGATAAGGGAGTCCTTATGCTTCAAATAAAAGCGGAGATAGAAATCTCCCAACAATTAGAAAGTTTACGTACAAAGGGAGGGCGCCGAGCTCAACCAATCCCAAAACAATTTTAAGGTTTCATTAGGTTTTACGAAAAAGTTTTTATATATTAAGTAATTAATAAGGAAAAGAAGTACGCTATGGGTGTAGCGTATGAATTAGAGAGCTCCTTAAGGTAAAAGGACAATAGTGTCCAATTAAAATAAAGGAGAATAAATTATGAAAAATTTGATTTTAACAATTGCTTTATGTTTTGCAACGATAGTTGCGACTCAAGCACAAACAAAAGGCGACTGGTACGTTGGTACTGGCGATATAAGTAACGTGGCATGGACAGAGTGGGCAATTAGCCCAACTGTAGGTTACGGAGTAATGGATAATTTAATGGTAGGATTATCGGTTTCACAAGCAGATTCAACAGTAGATATATCATATGATGTACATGCAAGATATTTTGTAAAAGGATATTTTGTATATGCGGCTACTAGTGGATTAGATACTGAGACGTTAAGTCTTGGAGTAGGTAGGATGTTCACGATACATAAAGGTGTATATGTAGATCCTAAAATCGTTTATAATACAGAGGATAAGACAACAAACCTTAGTTTAGGTTTCGGTCTTAAATTCTAATAAAAATAAGCGAGCTCTCTAAACACCCCGATTAGGCAATTTTGCCACAAAACATTTATTACAAACAAAGAGGAAATATTATGGATTCAGTAATCAAATATGTAGTAGGATTTTTCGGAGGATTAATGTCAATTATGATGGCAGTTCTTCCTGTAACTATCCTTTGGTCTGTCTTAACAGGCGGAACAGTATTTGGAATGGATGTAATTGCTAATTTATCTGCACTTGTTACTTCACTTGGTGAAGGAGGATTTGTTGGATTAGTTGTATTAGTAATTATTGCGTCATTCTTTACAAAGAAATAAGTTTACAATATAATTAGGAAAGGTGCTTTTTAGTGCCTTTCCTTTTGTTAACTTTTTCAAAACATTTCTGGAAAAAGATTAGGTTATATGAAATATTTTTCTTATCTTTATATATAGATAAAAAGGTTAGAGGTCAAGCCTGAAATTGACTTAAGATTAAAAATTAATAAATGACAAAAAACAATTCAGTTCATCAAATGGTAGAAGTTCTTAAGAGAATAGGACCAATGACAGAAAACGAGATTCATCAAACAGCATTCGGTTATGATAGAAATAACTCATTCGGTTCAAATAAGAAATATGCTGATATGCTTCGTAGAGGTATGAGAAAGGGTCTTATTCGTAGAGTAGAAATGGCACATGATGGAGTTAACTTAACTAGAATAAATACTAAGCCAACCAGATCTAGATTTATATATTATGCAACCAGAATACCAGAAGTAGAATGTTCAATGGAATTAGATAATGAATGGGCTAATGAATCCATATAAAAAAGTTAACAAAAGATTAGGATCTTTGAAATAAAGTCCTTATATTAAGTATATTAAAATAAAAAATAGAAAATTATGAGTTATTATGTAAGCAAGGTAAAGATTGCAACCGATACACCGAAAGGAGTTAAATGGCAAACAGAAACATATTTAGTAAATGCAGTATCAGTTACGCATGCGGAATCATTGGTAGTTGAAGATTTTAAAAATGATGGAGTTGATTTTGAAGTAAAGTCAGTTAGTTCATCACAAATTTGTAAAGTAATCAATAATTCTAAAAACGTATAATATGAGTAAAGTTAGTAAAGTTAAATATGAAGTTAATGATAAAGTTGTTTTCAAGACAATGGGTGTTCCAGCCGTAGGTGTAATTACAAATGTAAGAACCGCGGATAGAAAGACGTTCTATGATTTAAGAAGTGAAGCCGGGTCAGGTTTCCTTTTAGTTCCAGTAGATAAAGCAAAAAATAAATATTCAGAATCATATGCAATTATAGATTCTAAATTAACTGCATCATGGAATGCAGCGGTCGATGCAGGAGATTGTACTCCAACTAGATTATTTGCTAAAGAAGGAGTAGGCCATACTAGAGCTAATTATGCCGAACATATTGAATTATGGTTTGATGGCGAAAATACAAAGCCAGGCGTGAGTGTACAACAAATGGAAAAAAGAAATGATTTTGTTTTTCCAACTCAAGGACCTAGATCATTTTAATATGGATAAGCATAAAAAGAAAGTACTTAGACAATATCCTAATGCATATGCTGAACATAACTTAGATGGTGTGCGAATTATGTCGGATGATAAATATTTAGCAGAAGAGTTCTATATGCCGAGTACAAGTGACGAAGAAGTAGCATGGGAACATGCTGCTATGTCATGTAGATTGACTCAAAATTTTAATAGAGCACATCCTGCTAGAATGGACTTATCAGATGTAGAAGGAAAGTTAAATCGAATACATAAACGTAAAAGAAGAGGAAGACGTGTTAAATAAATTAAAAAAATTACTTATGAAAAAAGAGAATAATCCACCTTTAACAGATCCAAGGGATACTGGAGAAGAAATAACTAACGAAGAAGTATTTGATCAACAAATACAAGCTCGTGAAGAATCAGAGGCAGCTGCAGATAATATAGATTCAGTACCAGAACCAGAAATTGACCTCGAGGGTGCAGAAGAATTTGAACCAACAGAGGAAGAAAAATCTGAGATGATAGAAGCATCTTCTGACCCCGACCCTGAATATCTAGAATATTCTGCAGAGGCAGTAGGGTATGAAAATCGTGAACAACAATGGGACACTTATCGTATCATTGCTAATTATATTTCTGAAGGAGATAGTGTTATAGACTTTGGTGCAGCCAGAGGAGATTTTGAAAGATTCTACCAAACCGAATTAAACGAAGATTTAGATTATTTAGGTATTGAAATGAATCAACAATTGGTAGATGCTAGCAATAATGTATATGATGGTGAGGTAGAATTGATTTGTAGCGATTGGTTTGATTTAGAAAAAGACCTAACTAGAGATTGGGCTATTAATATTAATTCTAGCAATATTAGATATGATGCTGATACTGTTAGAGATGATAAAACATATCTTCAAGATACTATCAAATGTATGATGAATCATTCTGAAAAAGGATGTATTTTATTATTAGCATCTGATATGCCAGGTATAGACGACGGCTTAATAAGTTGGAATCCAGGAGATATATTCAATTGGGCACAAAAAGAATTTGGAATGGTGGCAATGGACCATACATTCTCAAATGATATATTTACATTAATTATTTATAAAAACTAAAAACATGGGATACATAAACAATACAGCAGCATACGACCAAAAAAGAATGAAAAAATATGGGAAACTATATGGTTCGATTGATTTCGAAGTTAATGATTCTTTAACAGAGAGAGCATTTGAAAGCAATGACAAACCAGTTGTAGGCAAATTACATATTGGGAATAGAACATTTGATGTTACATTCCAAGAACTTGACCAAATAGCAAGAACAATGAATGCTGCAAAAGATGTAGTAAATAGAAAATATAAAATGGGAATGATGCGATAATGGGTTTCCATAAACGATATATTGATGACGAGCAAGTAATTGACATCTACCGAAAAAGTGGGTGTCAAGCTGTTATTGATTGGTATCAAAAGGGAAATGATGCAATCATTCTATCAGGCACATTATCAGAAACGATTCATACATTAATGAATATATTAGAACATGATCAAGTACGTGGCTGGAACAGGATTTCAGAAGTTATATCGAACGCTTCTATAGAAAAAGGTTTCGATAATTGATATTTATATAAAAGGGATTATATGGCAAAATTTGGAATGTATACTAAAGGGACTAATGAAAACAATCAACATATAAGTGTTGTACAAGTTATGTCAAAACAAGAAGCAGAGGCATATTTTGCGGGACGTAAACAATTATCATTAGTACAATTTCATAACATGTTCGTTGTTCGAGAAATACGAGAGCAAGGACAAAATAAAAATTTATTATTAGGATAATGAAATTAAACGAACTTGAAATATTTGAAGATGATTTTGATTTATTTGTAGCACTAGATGATACAGATAAGATTGAGTTTTTATTCGATGCAACACAGTTAGGACTTGAAGCAGCCACAATTAAACAAGTTGGTAAATTAGCTGATAGATATGCACCGAAACGCCCAATGGTCACTGTCGAAGATTATCAAGTAGGTCCATATAGATTGTGTATAACACAATATCCAAATAAAATACATTTGAATTCAAACAGTATAAGAGCTATACGTAAATTCACAGAGAAATTATGGAATGATGGTCTTTTATTAAAGAGGCTTGATTCTAAAAAAGATGAATTTGATATATATCGATTTTTAAGAGTATATGAAATTATAGGAAAGGTAGATCCTTTTTGCAGCAACTAGATATTTATTAATATAATTGGACATCACTGCGGGTTGGCTAGTTATTTATTATTTTATTAACATTAAATTATTTAAGGAGATTTAATATGGGAAATTTATTTTTACACGACCGTCTATTTGCGACGGATTTATTATTCAAAAACTTTTTCGATACAGATTCAATGTTTCAATCTCATGTAGATTCGAAACCAACCTATCCTGTTGATATTGCTACAACAGAAACTGGTTTGGTTATTGAAATTGCAGCAGTAGGGATTGATAAAAAGGATATCGATATCGAAACTACAGATAACACGCTGAAAGTTATTTATGAACGAGGTGAAGCGGATGCGCCAACTGAGTTCGATTATATTCATAAAGGAATTGCAAGAAGAGCTTTTAACTTAGGTTGGAAGATTTCTCCGAAATGCGATCTTTCGAAAATTTCAGCAACAATGGATAAAGGTTTGTTGTCTATCTTTATTCCATTTACAGAAGAGGCAACACCAAAAACAGTTACAATTAAGTAAATAAAACCAACCCGCGGTGTACAATTATACATATATAGATTTTAACGGAAAGAAATATTTAGTAAGACGTATTATCAAAGAATCTAGTCTTAAACCTAACTTCGATCAACAAGTTCTTAAACAATGGACTATGTCTGATACATTATTACGAAAAGATGGCATGTATTATTGTTGTGAAACAATTCAGGAAGCAGATATAATAAGTTGGGACAACCAATCTGCAAATACTATAAGGCGATAAGAAATACCACTATCATAAGAGTAATGTATATCGCAGGTGTTATATCAATTTTTTCTTTCATATAATATAATATAACAAAAAAACCTGTAAAGCAGATTAAATTAATATTAATTTTAGATTAAAAAATTAATTCAAAAAGCTTCAAAAAGATTTGCCTAATTGAATTATTTTTCTTATCTTTATATAAAGAAAGAAATATGCATAAATTATATCTGGTAAGTTTTATAATCGAAGGAAGGAGATGTTTTAAGATAGGCATTACATCTAACTTTGATGTAACAAAACGATTCCAGAAACATATCGACAACGGTGATATTTTAGCATTTAAGATATATAAGAGCTCCTACTTTCAAAGTTATGATGATGCATATAATGCAGAACAGTTGTTAATGGAGAATATAGTAAATAAGTTTGGAGGATATAATTTTAATGGAGAAGTTAGATTTCATAATTTTTGGTCTAAAAATAAGTTAGGCGGCATAACAGAAATTAGAAAATATAAACAAGCAGAAGTCAATTTTGCTTGGAAGTTTATAGATGAAAATGGAAAAAAAAGTTATAAAAAGCTTCAAAAAGATTAGGTTATTTGAAATAAATTCCTTATCTTTATTATATAAATAAAAAGAAAAATATGAAAGAAAACCTGAAAGTACTCCAAGCATTTGTAGATGAAATGAAATTAAATAGTTCTCTTATTGCTAAGAAAGCTATTATTAATGCCTATGGCAAGAATCCATTTATCAAAAGTGCATTAGTTTATGCATTAGATCCTTATAAAAAATATTATATAACCAGTAAGACATGTAAAAAGAACGTAGACATATGTGATATGAATAAGATTCATGATGATATATTTCATTTGTTAAACGACCTTAATGATAGGGTATATACAGGACATAATGCAATTGCAGTAGTAAATGCATTTATACTTCAACATAAAGAATATGAAGATTTGATTTTTAGTATTATAGATAGAAATTTAGAAATAAGAGCTTCAGAATCAGTTATTAATAAAGTTATTCCAAACTTAATTCCAACATTTGATGTTGCATTAGCAAATAAATTTGACCCTAAACGAGTTGATTGGAATGATGTATGGTTTGCATCTAGAAAGTTAGATGGTGTTAGATGTATTACAATTGTTGATTATCAAGGTAATGTAAAATCTTATTCTAGAGTAGGTAATGAATTTGAAACAATACAAGTTGTTAAAGATGCAATTAAATCATTAGGTGTTGTAGGAGTTGTATTTGATGGTGAGATTTGTTTAATGGATGAAAATGGTAATGAAGATTTTCAAGGTATTATGAAACAAATTAAAAGAAAGAATCATACGATAGATAATCCTAAATATGTAATGTTTGATTATTTGACATTAAAAGAATTTGATGCTAAAGAAAGTAAAAAGACGTTGGCAGAAAGAATAATGAGATTTACAAAATTAGATACAATAATCAATGACCAAGATTCATTATCAGTTTTAGAACAAGTAGTAGTTAGTGATGATGATCATTTTGCAAAACTTAAAGCCGATGCTGAGAAGGAAGGGCATGAAGGAGTTATGTTAAGAAAGAATGTTGGTTATGAAGGTAAGAGGTCTCAAAACTTATTGAAGGTTAAAAAATTCTTTGATGCAGAATATAAAGTTGAAAGTATAGATTTTGAAGACCATAGAGTTATTAGAGAAGGAAAGGAAGTTGTTATTCCAATGATGGCGCAAGCTTATATTAATCATAAAGGTCATGAAGTTGCAGTTGGGTCTGGTTGGAACCAAGAACAAAGAATTAAATATAATGCCAATCCTGAATTGATTATAGGTAAAACAATTACCGTTCAATATTTTGAAGAAACTAAAAACC
>Ga0181420_1000278_pt1 | contig 20941 bp, 21 predicted proteins | sample 43SPOviralmetaG_FD_130145 | JGI IMG/M metagenome (GOLD analysis project Ga0181420, IMG submission 130145) | Marine viral communities from the oligotrophic San Pedro Time Series (SPOT) site, San Pedro Channel, CA, USA - 43 SPOT_SRF_2013-05-22 | ecosystem: Environmental > Aquatic > Marine > Strait... | reverse complement strand
TATTATGGGAAATTTAACACCATTCGGCACATCGCCATTCGACGTCCTTTTTAAGGACTTTTTTAAGTCAGATGTAGACTATCAGTTTGCAGATGCAACTAAACTCAACCATCCAGTAGACATTTATGAGGCCAGTGAAGGTCTAAATATTGATATTGCTTGTGTTGGACTAACCAAGAAAGACATTGATCTTACCATTGAGGGAGATGTACTTCGAGTAGAGTACAAGAAGGATCCTGGTTCTACTCATGCAGAATACATTCAAAGAAATATAGCTAAACGAGCATTTAACTTTGGATGGAGAATTAGCAGAAGGTTTGATTTAACAAATCTTGAAGCTAAACTAGAAAATGGTTTGCTGCACTTATTTGCACCACTTGCAGATGCAGCTAAACCAAAGTCAATAACTATTAAGTAGAGTCTATTATAATGATGTTTGCAAGTAAACAAAGAAGCTTATTAAAAACTATTAGTTGGAGAATTGTAGGAACATTGGATACAATGGCACTGGGATGGATAATAACTGGTAGTCCTTTAGTAGGATTGAAAATAGGAGCGTTAGAAATTTTTACAAAATTTATTCTGTATTATTTTCATGAACGTGCTTGGATTAAATGCAAATATGGAATAGACAAAAACGTAAAAAAGGTTATAGAAAATAAATAAAGCTGACCCGCACGTCAATAACAATCACACACTATGACTAAAAAAGTATGGAAATACGATAATGAGTATTGGGTAATACATAGAAGTATACCTGAGCAGCAAATGACACCTAGAGCTCATGGTTTCAATTCAGATGATATTAATAAAATGGTACGTATCTGGGTAGAATGGTTACGTGATAACTGTAGTGATATTCATAAAGTATTCCATAAAGATGGACGATTTCTTTTCTGTGAGCAAATAAAAACTGCAGAAATACTCTAAATTAGTTGCCTTTCCGTTATTTTTTTATTATATTCTATAATTTATAATATAATAATTAATAATATATAATAATAATAAATAATTCTTCTATAATATAATTTATATAAATATAGATAATTATATATGGAGATAAATATGAAATATAAAGATCAAGTACAAACGAGGGCGGAGGCTATATCAAACTTATTAGAGACTTTAGAAAGAGGTTTAAGAGCTAACGCTATTACTAAAACTGAAGCTCTTAATTTAACCGCTAAAATTAAAAGAAAAGTTAACGAGATAAATAATTTTGCTGATCTAGAGGATTAGAATGCAGAAGCGATTGTTTCCTTTACTTATAGCATTAAGCGCATTAGCTGTATCTGGTAGTGCAGCTTTTTATTCTGTTTACGGATTAAGTAAATTATTTGCAGGAGCTAGTCTACAGGTTATGATTATGGCTGGATCATTAGAGTTTGCAAAATTAGTTGTTGCTTCTCTACTCTATCAATACTGGGATACTATTAATAAAGGTTTACGTGCTTACCTATCCATAGCGTGTTTTGTACTTATAATAATAACATCAGGTGGTATATACGGCTTTCTATCAGGTGCGTATCAATCAACTGCTACTCAATCAGAATTATTAGATAAATCATTAATGATTTTAAATCAAAAACAGGTTAGGTTTGAAGAACAAAAGCAAGATCTTAAAATAGAAAAAGCTAGCTTAACTAAATCGATTTCAGATTTAAGAATAGCTTTATCTAATCCTGCGCAAGTACAGTATATAGATAAAGAGTCAGGACAGCTTATTACAACATCATCTTCATCAGCACGTAGAGCTTTACAAAATGAGTTATCTACTGCTACTACTAGTAGAGATGGTATTAATATCAAAATAGAAGCTGTAATGGATTCAATTAATCAAACTGATATGGCACTTTTAGATAAAGAAATATCTAATGAAGCAGAGAGTGAATTAGGCCCGCTTAAGTATTTAGCTGAAACAACAGGTCAACCTATGAATAAAGTAGTTAATTGGTTTTTATTACTTATAATATTTGTATTTGATCCTCTAGCTATAGCGCTTGTAATAGCGGCCAATATGGCATTTGCTCAAATAAGATCTAAAGATATTAAAATGTCTGTACCTGACGGGATGGAATTTAATAAACCATATTCGATGCCAACAGAATGGACTGCACCATCTCCAGAGTTAAAGCAGCGTGTTAAAGCTAATCAAGCTAAATTAAGTGATCAAGAGTATAGTCAAGACAACTGGGATACAAAAGTAGCTGAGCTAGGCATTAACCCTAATAGTGTAACTGAAAGTGTTAAATTAGAGAAGAAAGATCTAATAATGGATGATCTTGAAACTAATACAGATGTAAGTGCACCTACTACTACGGGACTTGATGCATGGATTGAAGTGTTAGAAGAAGAGGAAAAGGAAGAGGAATTAAAACTTCAAGAAAGCAAAGAAGAAAAAGCTGCCCCAACAGATCAACTTAATGAACATGAATTATACCATGGTTCAGAAGGTAAATCTTACAGTGATAACGATAAAAGAAGGCGTAAAAAACGTGTTGTAAAAAAAGTTAAGAAGTCTAAACAGCGACCTAAATCAGGAGGTAAAGGTTATGTGTACGGTGGTTAGTTGGTAGATTAATTTTTTTTTCGTATATTTAATTATATGGCAAAGAAATCTAAAACAGTTTATAAAAGTTATGTTGATAACGGTCAAAGGTATATGATCTGTCAAAATAGTGTAGAAGGAGGTCGATGGTGGAGAGGTAATTTTTGTGGTGAGTGGAACGAAGTCGGATCTAATGTAACCGCTACATTATGCTATAAATGTGTTAACAAAGTAACTGAACCTCCTAAATTTACTCCAAGGTATAAACCAACAGGTCGACCAAAAGGTTGGCAGTGGATGAATGAATACGTTGATAAGGAAGGTAATGTATTCCATAAAGGTAAAGAGCAACCTAGTCTAAAAGGTACTTTACCAGCAACCATAGTAACAGGTAAGAAGTCAAAAAAACGTTTAAGTAAACGTGAGCGAGAATCTCAAAAAAGAACGCACATGGCAGAGTTGTATGATCTTAAAAAACGTTTAAAAAAAGTTACTCTCAAAAAAGATAAGAAAGCTATCGAAACAAGCATCAGAAAAATTAGTCGTAAATTAAAAATAAAATTAGTTTGATATTAATTTTATTTTTCGTATATTATACAATATGGATAAACTAATTTATACTCGTGGTACATATTCTAAAGAAATTCAGAAGGTTGAATTAGATGTAAATGAGAATGTAGATATACATGACTTTAAAAGAGTGTGTAAGCGATTAGCTTGTGCATTAGGATATGATAGTAATAGTGTTGAAGAGGCTTTCGAAGGTAAGACGAAGCCGTTTGATAAATTAAAACAAATAATAAAAGGTTAATATGGCTAGTAATATATACGGTAGTTACGAGGAACAAGAATCAAAAGTAAATTCAGCAGAAGAAGAAGTTTATTATGAGGATGATTTAGAGAAAAAACATCTTTATAAAGAGATTGAATTTGCAGTTGATGTAGAGGATAGTGTTGTCTATATAATAGGTGAGATAGAAGATTTTGGCTTATACGATTTTATGGTTCGTTGTCGTGCTATTATTAAGAATAGAGAAGAAGATGACAATTCACCTATAAACGTTATTATAGATTCAGTAGGTGGAGATGTATACGAGATGTTTGGTATGATAGATTATATTGAAAGTTTAGAAAAAAATAGTAATATTAAAATTAATACTATATGTAGAGGTAAAGCTATGAGTGCAGCTGCAATGATTCTAGCATGTGGTACTGGTAAACGTCTAGCAAGTAAGCGATCAACCATTATGATTCATGAAGGATCATCGATGCAAGCAGGTAAGTCATCAGATTTAAAAGCAGCTCATAAATATAATTCTCATCTTGAATCTATGGCTAACTCCATATTAGGTGAGAAAACAAACAAAGATAAAAAGTTTTGGTCAGAACAGTCTAAAACTGATTTATACTTATCAGCTAAAGATGCATTGAAGTTAGGTGTAATAGACGGAATAATAAATTAATATATGAAATTAAACGAAAAACAAATTATAGAAAACTGGAATGATTTACTCGGTAGGATAGATCACCAGTTTAAAGGTGATCGAAAAGATAGACTTATTGAAATGTACAAGCATTTTGAAGATAGAATGATGTTTGCTCCAGCTAGTTCTAGAGAGCATTATCATAATTGCTTTCCTGGTGGTTATGTTGATCATGTTCTACGTGTTATGGATTGTGCATTTGATTTATATAATTCCTGGATGATGCAGGGAGCACATACAGAGAATTATACAGTTGAAGAGTTAATGTTTGCAGCACTTAATCACGATTTAGGTAAGATAGGTGATTTAGATAATGACACTTATATACCTAATGAGTCAGAATGGCATAGAAAAAATCAAGGGGCATTATATACAGTAAATCCTAAAACTGAATTTAGTCTGGTACCTGATAGAAGTTTATTTCTATTACAACATTTTGGTATTAAATACTCTTGGAACGAGTTCTTAGGTATAAGAATACATGACGGTATGTATGAAGAAGCTAATAAACCTTATCTAGTTAGCTTTAATCCTGATTCTAGATTACGTTCTAATCTACCTTTAATACTACATCAAGCAGATATGATGGCTTCAAGAGTAGAGTGGGAAAGGTGGAAGCATGGTTCGAATGGCCTACATGGAACAAGAACTTTGACAGATGTATCTAAAGACAAAATGATGCAACATGTTGTTAAGAAAGAAGTAAATATCACTAAAACTAAACCTAAAAAAACACCCTCACCTACATCGCAACTTAATACAGGTTCAGATGCTAGTAAATTATTTGACGAGTTATTTGGATGATTTTAACAATAATAATATTATCTATAGCTTTAATCGGATCATTATATGCTAACTGGAATCTTTTACGTAACTTTGAGAAGAGTGAGGAATATATAGAAAATCTAGAATCGTGGGTTAAACGGTTTTCAGAAACTATAACAGATATGAACCGTGAGATTAAAAAAATAGATAACAAAGGATCATTTAGCTCTGATGATGAAGTAGGCTATTTCTTTAAGGAATTAAAAAAGATAATATCACAACTAAATAATCTAGGAGATAATGAATGATAAATTCACAAGCTACTTCAAGTATAACAATAGACTCATACCCTCTTAATGTTACTCAATTTTATGAATGGTATGGTAAATTTGAAGATAAAAGAAAAGCTACAAAGCAAAAAAAACGTCGTGGTTATTTTCACGAAGAAAATGAAAAAGCTATTGTAGCTTATAATAACGAAGAATCATTTCATTTACGCAACAAAGTATACACTCAACATATTCATAAACCGTTTATGAAGTTAGCTGAAAATATAATTCACACTTTTAAATTTTATTGCTTTGATGACCCGTATGTTGATGTTCAAGCTGAAGTAGTTGCATACTTAATTGAAAAGATAGATAAATATGATCATACTAAAGGTTCTAAAGCTTACTCATATTTCAGTATAGTAGCTAAAAATTATCTTATATATAATAACAATGAGAATTATAAAAAGATGAAGCAACGTACTACACTAGATGCAGTCGATCTCAAACGTAATATTACAAACGAGATAGTGCGTGATGAATATAAAGAAGCTAAAAAAGACTTTACTAATCAAATGGTTGAGTATTGGGATAATAATCTTAATGTAATATTTTCTAGAAAGAAAGATATTCGAGTAGCAGCTGCTATTGCAGAGCTTTTTAGACGTAGAGAACAGATTGAGATATATAATAAAAAAGCTCTTTATATACTAATTCGAGAAATGGCAGATGTTAAAACACAGTATATAACTAAAGTAGTTAATACTATGCGAAAGATATATAATGAAAAGTGGGAGGAATATCAGCACTCTGGAATGGTAACCTATAAAAACTCGGGTTCTATTGACCAAAACTCTAAATATTTCTAATTATTATATATGGATAAAGATAGTGAAATATTTAAAGGAAAGAGTTTTGCAGATATAGCAAAGGATTTATATGGTGCTTCCAAGAAAAAAGAATCTCAAATAAACTTACTTATATCTGAATTAAAACCATTTGTGCAAAACATAGGTGATGCAACCATTATAGTACCTTTAATAAAGGATTACCTTGAAGTAAGTGTGAAAAATGACGACCAGTTAGCTAAACTACTTGCAGTAGTACAGCGACTTATTGGTAATAATACACAGGGAGAGGGTGATTTTGGTATATCCGAGGAAGAGAAAGCTCAGTTATTAGATGAGTTAAACGCTATCGAAGAAGGTAATAAGAAGCTTAACGAAAAGGTTAAAAGTGTAAAAGATGGGGTATCAGAAAGTAAAATTCAATCACGGGACAGAAGCTAGGGTACAAACCGGGCCTTCAGGACCAGTCGATCAACAAACAGCAGAACTACAAAGTAGTCTAGAAGTTGCAGACTACCATATTGAACCAGCAGAGGTTATTGATATAATTCTTAATGCTGATCACGACAATTATGATTCTACAATTCCAGATCCAGAAGAACAGTTTGGCTTTATCAAAGTTAGAAGACTATTTTCAGATCAAAATATAGAAGATGAAGATAATCTACCATGGGCAGTTCCATTAACACGTAATATAAAACAGTATCCGTTAAAGCATGAAATAGTTTTAACAACCTCATACCTTAATAAACAATCAGTAGGTGACGCAGGTACTGAACAATTATACTACCATGATGTTATAAATATATGGGGATCTATTCACCATAATGCTTTACCATTTGTAACTATACCAAAGCCAAACGCAGACTCAGCTAACAAAAGTAAGATTGAAGAATATAAAGAGATAGGATTTGGTAACCCTAATATAGCAGGGGATGAAGGTGGTGATATTGAATATGGTGATACATTTAAAGAACAGCCTAAAATAAGACCAATTCAACCATACGAAGGTGATGTTACTTTTGAAGGTAGGTTTGGTCAGTCAATTAGGTTTGGATCAGCAGTTAAGAGCGAACCAGCTAATACGTGGTCGGATCCATCAACTGATGATCCAGCAGAACCTATAACGATTATACGTAATGGGCAAGACCAGGACCTTGAAGATGGTGGAGAGCATGTAATAGAGGATCCTAATTTAGAAGCTAGCTCAATATGGATGACTCGTGGACAAACAGTTCCTTTAACATTTGGTTCAACTAAATATGACGCGCTTTCTTTTACTGCAGGAACTAATACTGTAGGTGAAGATCTTACTGCACCTACTACTGATGATTTAATAGACGAAGAAGGTGAGCGTCAAGGTCAAATATTATTAACTTCTAATAGGTTAATTTTTAATAGTCGTGAAGCTGGTACCTACATTTTCGGTGGAGGTGGTATAGGCTTAACAACAGAAACAGATATAACTTTTGATGCAGGAGTTGAATTTTTAGTTGATACACCGTCAATATATCTAAATGCAACTGAAAAGGTAGAAATAGAAGCTCCACTTATATATCTAGGTAAATCACAGCAATCAGAAGATGATGGTGGTGTAGGAGCTACACAAGCTACTAAAGGTCACCCTCTAGTTTTAGGTGATGAAGATGATTTATGGAAGAGTACTTTATGTGATATTCTAGATGCTTGGCTTACCACACTACAGGGTGAAATTCACCCAACACCAGCTGGTCCATCAGGGCCACCTATACAAGCACCACAGTATGCTGGTCATCAAGCAGATATTGCAACATTAAAATCAACTCTAGCTACTAGCTACAGTGATACTGTGTGGGTGCAGAGAAACGGATAAATAGGAGATAGTATATGCCAGCTAATTGGGGAGGATTTACAGCAGCTATGAATTCATGGTTTTGTGGTAACGCAAGAGGTGATAGTGATGAAGAGTGGGAAGAAGCAGGAGCTCCTACTGCTAAAAAGATAGCGGATGAATATGAACTAGCAATTATTACTGCAGGTATCATTCCTTATAATAATTTATTAGCTAGTGGCTGGGTTAAAGCAACTATGGAGAGCGGTTGGAAAGCTTCCTTTGCACAGGTATTTAATTCAGCAAGTGTACCACCTGAAGGTTTAGATTTAGGTGCACCTAATTGGATGGCTGCAGCAACTGGTACAGTTAATGCTTGGGCAGCTGCTCAATATCAACCTGTACCACCACACCCTCCAACAGTAGCACCAGCTCCCGGTGTAACTCAATTAGATCCAGGACTTGGAGCAATACCAGGTCTTGCATCAACTATTAATGATGCATTTCATTCTAATAACTGTGGAGCTATAGCAGGAATACTTGTATCTGGATTTACACAGCATTTAACAATGATATCTGGACTGTACACTGGTTTAGTACCTACTCCAGCTGGTCCAGTACCAACACCTATACCATGGATGGGAGTTGCATAGAAATTTTAATCAATAAATTAAGATAAGTTATATTTATATATGATAAAGTATATTTAGAGGAAAATTATGTCTACAAACAAAATAGCACAAGTTATAAGAAAGATTGTTCGTGAAGAGGTACGCAAAGAAGTACGTCAAGTATTAAATGAGCAAAAAAATAAAAAAGTTACGTCTAATGATATGAAAAGTGGGTTAAAGCATGCTTTAGGTTTAGCTGATAGTATTGAAAGACGTTCAAGAAAACCTAAAAAACAAGTTGAGTATACGAAAAATAAAATGTTAAACGATATACTTAATGAAACTGCAGGTGAAATACAGTCAGGTAATTCATCTAGATTAACATCAGAAACAGGTGGATATGATACAATGGGTGGACAGGTATTAACTTCAAATAATGCTCAAACGTTTGATAGAAACTCTCTAGCAGCTAAACTAGGTTATGGAGATATGACTCAGACAGGAACTCCTTCAGTAGCGGAAATGATACCTACTACTGACGTACGAGGGGTAGCTAGTCATACAACAGATGTAGATCCAGGTGTAGCAAAAGCATTAACTCGTGATTATAGTGAATTAGTAAAAAAGTTTAAGAAATAATGTTAGATAAATTTGAAAGCGAAGATATAGCGTTAGGAATTGCCCTACCATTTGGTCCAGGTCAATCTAATTTTAAGCTAAACTATACAACTCTAGATCAAGCTAGAACTAATATAGTAAATTTGCTTTTAACACATAAAGGTGAACGATTTATGCAACCCGATTTTGGAACTAATTTAAGGCGATTTTTATTTCAACCTAACACTTCTAATACAGGTCAGCAGATACGAAACGAAATTATTAGTGCTATTAAATTTTGGTTACCTTATGTAAACCTAGAAAATATATCAGTTGATAGATCAGTAGAAAATATAGATCAATATAGAATAAATGTAGCATTAACCTTTTCAGTAACAAACGATATAACTAATTTTACTTCGGTAACATTTAAGTTTGCATCTGATGGAACAGTAGCAGTAATGAATTTGTAAAACATGGCATCAGTAAACGAAAAAATAGCTAAAGATATAAAATATACCGGTAAGGATTTTGCTACTATTAGAAAAAATCTAATAGACTTTTCAAAAACTTATTACCCTACAACTTTTAATGATTTTAATGAAGCGTCACCTGGTATGATGTTTCTTGAAACTACAGCATATGTAGGGGATCTATTAAGTTTTTATTTAGATAAGCAGTTTAAAGAAACTATGCTTCCTTATGCAACTGAAAGAAAAAATATAGTTGCTTTGTCACAAGCTTTAGGGTACAGACCAAAACAAGCTATAGCAGCTCAAGTTGATATAGATATATTTCAAACAGTACCATCTATAGGTGTTGGGAAGAATAACAAACCGGATTTTAGATATGCATTAGTTCTTGAAGCTGGTATGAGAGTTAAATCAACTAAAGGATCAACCTTTAGACGTGGTCTACCGGTAGACTTTTCAATATCTGGTTCACAATCACCAACTGAAATATCAGTATTTTCTACTGATGATACTACAGGTGAACCAACTTATTATTTACTACGTAAGCGTGAGTCGTTTGAATCCGGTAATACGGTAACTCAAACATTTACATTAGGTGAAGCACAACCATTTTTGCAATTAGCATTATCTAATACTAATGTTATAGAAATAATTAAATGTACAGATTCAGATGGCAGAGAATGGTCAGAAGTGCCATTTCTAGCTCAAGATACAGTATTTAAGCAAATACAAAACAATCAATACAATGATCCAGAACTTACCGACTATAATGCAGAAACGCCTTATTTATTAAAACTTAAAAAGACTTCAAAACGATTTATAACTAAAGTTAGAGAAGATGGTAAAACAGTTCTTGAATTTGGATCTGGTACATCAACTAGACCGGACGAAGAAATAGTTCCTAACCCTCTTACTGCTGGTTCTAATCTACCTAGCGCTACACCTCTCAGTAGAACATTTTTAGATCCATCAAATTTTATGTATACTAAAGCATATGGTGAAGCACCTTCCAGTACAACCTTAACTGTAGAATACACTATAGGTAAAGGTGTAAAAGATAATGTTCCATCAAGCGATATTACTGATATAGACTTAGTCGGATTCTTAACTGATGGAGGCGGGTTAGATAATACTGCATATAATAATGCAAGAAATTCTCTAGCAGTGGTTAATCCTACACCTGCTCAAGGAGGAAAAGGTCCTGAATCGATAGAAGAAATAAGAAACAATGCACTAGCATTCTTTAACGCTCAAGGTAGGGTAGTGAGTAAAGAAGATTATATGATAAGAACTTTAACTATGCCTTCACAGTACGGTTCAATAGCTAAAGTGTATGTTACTCAAGATGAGAAATTAAATACTATTAATAATGTTAACAGGTTAGCTAATCACTCAGCAGTAAATTTATATACGCTGTCTTATAATTCAAACAAACAATTAGTAAAAACTAACCCAGCTACTAAAGAAAACATAAAGAATTATTTAGCTCCTTATAGGCTGTTAACCGATTCAGTAACCCTTAAAAATGCATTTATTATAAATGTTGGGCTAGATTTTGAAATTATTACTTTACCTGGTTTTAACAGTAATGACGTACTTATAAAAGCTATAGACGCACTAAAAGAATTTTTACATGTAGACGGTATGCAGATAAATCAACCTATTATACTTGCAGATGCATATACTAAATTAGCATCTATTATGGGAATACAAAGTATTTCTAGTATTAAGGTTTTTAATTTAAGCAATGCACAAGACGGTTATTCTGGTAATATATATAACATAGATCAAGCAACCCGCGGTGGTGTAGTTTATCCATCTCTAGATCCAAGTATATTTGAAGTTAGGTTCCCTAACTCTGATATTAAAGGTAGAGTAGTTTCTATATAGGAGATGATGAATGATTAAATCAATATTTGCAGAATCAGATAATACAATATATGAAAAAACATCAAGCTTAAACGCTGGTGTAGATTCTATTCTAGAGCTAATGAAAGTTTCATCATCAGCTGGAATCTTTAACTCTAGAATAATACTTAAGTTTAATTTAGATCAGGTTAGTTCCTCTATTGCAGAAGGTGATATATCAAAGAGTTTAAGCACACCTAAGTTTTATTTAAACTTATATCAAACAGAAACTCAAGAAGTGCCTTTAGAGTATAAGCTAACTGCGTACCCTATATCTCAATCTTGGTCACCTGGTGAAGGTAGAAAACTAGACCCAGTAGCTTTAAACAAATTTGATAACATTGGATCCTCTTGGACATATAGGAATAAGACTTCCCCTACTACGGCAGATGTTCCTGCTAGGGATACGCAGTGGACATCTCAATCCTTAGCTGAAGGTTCAGCTATGATATACTCAAGCGTTACTGGTGGTGGTACTTGGTATACTACTCACTACGGTACTCAGTCATTTGAACATGAATCTGCAGATTTACGAATGGATGTAACACCGGTAATTAATAAAATTCTTTCTACTAAAGGCGCTAATGGTAAGTATATTAATGATGGTATTATATTATTAAGATCAGGGTCACAAGAAACTAATGCAACTAAATATGGTAAAAATTCATTCTTTTCAAGAGAAACAAATACAGTATATCAACCTAGACTTGAAGTAGTTTATGATGATTCTACTTTTGTTTCTGGATCCTTATCTGAGCTAACTTCAGAACAGAGTGTTGTATATTTAAAAAATTTAAAGCACGAGTATAATAGAAGGGAGATTCCTAAAATACGAGTAGTAGGTCGTGATAGATATCCAACTAAAACTTTTGCAACTTCTTCAAATTTTAAAACTATAAAATATTTACCGACGTCATCTTACTATGCAGTTAAGGATGCAATAACGGATGAATTTGTTGTACCATATAGTAGCTTTGGGACTAAATTGAGTTGTGATTCAAATGGTAATTATATTAAGCTTGAAATGAATTCATTTATGCCAGAACGATATTATAAGATGTGTTTTCAAGTTACACAATCTGACTCGTCAGTAGTAGTTTATGATGAGAATTTTTATTTCAAGGTTAATAGGTAATGGCAGTCAATAAGAAAAATACTGGTGGGTTAAAGCGAGCTAGACGTATAGCTAATGCAAACAAAACTCCTATCGAAAAAGCTCAAACTTTTATAGGAAAAGAAGTTCCTGTATTTCCTGTTGATGTAAAACCTGTACCTAGACCAACCCCTCAACCGGAATCACCTGTTAGGACACCAGGTAAAGAGCCAGCGTATATATCACCGATAAAAGATGGTAAACCCAATCAGGAATATATACGTACTATACCACCTCCACCTCCAAAGCCGGAGCCGGGAAGACCACTTCCAGAATCACCAATAAAGACGGTAGTAGATAAGATAATAGAAGATTCTAGAGAGATAGTTAAAGAGATTGAAACTAAAACTGATCCACAAAGGCCACCTGTAGTACCTCAACAAGATATTGTAACACCACCACCTGCTATAACTCCAACAGAAATATTATTAGAGAATCAAAAAAATTGTGAGAAGGATGTAGAAATACCAAACATTAATATAGTTAATGAGTTTAATCCTGTAATTGATTTGTCATCTAATGCATCTGCAAGTGCAGCAGTAGTAGTTGAAGCACCAAGGTTAGGTTGTACTGATCCTGATGCTATAAATTATGATCCAGCAGCCCGTATTGATGATGGTTCGTGTAAATTTGAACCTGTAGAAGAAGCGGAACCTATAACTACAATAACCGAATCACCTAAAACTCCAGTTAATATACCACCGGTAACTCCGTTTGTAGATTCACATGGTACAGTTTTATTTGAAGTAGAGAGGGAATTAGTTGATCAGACTGAAAATTCAGATACACCTGGTATAATATTACTATCTAACGGTGAAGAAATAACGGCTGATCTTGAATTAGTTGATGAAATCGACAGACCAGCTCTGGATGATAGTGATTTAATATTTACAGAAACAGAAAAAGAAGTAGCTGAACGTACAGCTATACGTAAAGAAGTTGGTGGGGAGCTAGCTAACGATAATAAGTTAGCATCTGAACAAGATATAGTTCTGATAGGAGATAGGGAGAGTATCAAAGAAAATCTTGTTAGAAATAATAGAGGTGTAATAGTATTGTCGGCAGATAAAAATCCTAAACTACCGGTGAGCTTACAAGGACAATCATTTAATTATAAGCAGTATAAAAATACTATAGATACAGAATTTTCTGAGCTATTAGGAAAATTATAATATGGCGTTAAATTATAAAAATATAATAGATATAAATTTAGCTCAAGGTACTTCGAGAGCTCAATACTATACAGAAGAGGATCTAACTTTAATGAATCCTTTATCTGGGTATCTACAAAATCCAGTATTTGGAGAAAGTTCTTTTGATCGAGTTGAGCTTCATGTTTACGATACAGATAACAATCACTTATTTTCTGACCATAGAATTACTGACTGGTCAGTAGATACAGATAAAGAATTAAAACCTCAAATTCAATTATCCTTAAATAATAATATAACTGCAGCTGGGTACGATTCAGGAGTATTCAATATAGTTTATAACTTTCACCGTGATGCAGTAGGTAAACCAGTAGGACCTAAATTTAAAATACACGCTATAAGTCCAAGTAGAACAGAAATAAGAATAATACCAACCTTCCAGGAAGATGACGACTTAAATCAAGGAGCTGAACTTGAAGAATTCTATTCAAGGTTAGACAGACTGTTTAGAACATCAGGTACAAATAATAATCAAGGTAACTTTGCTGCTATACCAAACAACCCTTTATGGACTCAATTACAATTAAACCTCGGTCATAACAGGATATTTACAATAGCCGCGTGGGTAATAAACGATATATTTCCACCTGATCCAGATGTACCTAATAGTATGTTGATTAAGTTGTATGAACCTTTACCTACTGAATTTAAACCAAAACAACAAGGATGGGTAGTAGCTGAAGCAACTCAACCAATTATTGAAAAGGTTATTTTAGATAAATCTTTTTCAATAACTGGAAACTCTATTGCTGGACCTAATTTTGATCTATGTCTTGATACAGCTCCTAGAGTTCAAACCGGGTATAAGAGCTATAATAATATACTAGGTGGTGATAGTGATATAAAAACTGAACTCCAAAATAATATGAGCTCAAGCCTTGATGGTGTAAGCTTAAATATAGACTATTCAGTATTAGAAAATTATGTACACTTTAGCTCTGCTGAACAGCGAGTAGAAAATTTTATTTATAAACTCAGGCAAATACATCAATTTGATGAAGCAGTTCGTAAGTATAACTATAGTGAATATTCAACTTCAGATGTATACGTTTATGAATATACAGGTTCACACGGCTCTACATATGTTAAGCAATATCAAAAACGGTGGGTTGATAAAAAAGTAAAATTAATAAACGAATTTGACAGTTTCGAAAAGTGGTTGTATTTTGAGAGTGGTTCCAACAGTCACTTTAAAACTACTACTGGTTCACGAGGAGGTGGAATTCATGATTGGTCTAGATCAGCAATAACCCCATTCCCTAAATTATCAGGATCATTTAAGAATGATTTATGGACTGAAGATTATCATAATTGGAGCTTGGATCAATTATTTGACTGGGCGGTACACAGTATATTTATACCTGGACCTAACTATGAATTACTTCACGTAACACATAGTAAATCAACCGACTGGAAAACTACCACAATTGCATCAGCTAGTGCATATGACAAACAAAATAATAATATACTTCGAAAAACAGTACCTGAATTTATATCAGATACAGGTAAAGATTCTAACGAGACATATATACGATTTTTAGATATGGTTGGACAAGCTCACGACGTACAGTGGACTTATGCTAGACATTTAACTGATACTTCTAATCGTTTTCATAACCAAAATTATGATAATAGGACCGGTATTTCAGATGATTTAATTTACCATGTAGGTAAAAATTATGGTATGGATTTATTAGATGGTGATCCTAATCAAAACTTATGGTATTATAAACTCGGCAAAAATGATAGTGGTATACGTCTGCAAAACAACCCTACTAGTTCAATAAAAACTTTAACAGCTAACCAGAGAAAATCTGAAGTTTGGAGACGTATAGTTAACAACTTACCATTTTTATTGAAGGCTAAAGGAACACCAGCAGGTGTCAGAGGGTTAATAAATTGCTACGGTATACCAGAAGATATATTACCAGTTTATGAGTATGGGTCTAGTAAGAAGAGTAGACAAAAAACGCTGCATAAAGAGCAGAGATTTAACTACTGTTTAAATTTTAACTCTAGTCAATCAATTGCAACATCATGGGGACCTCATCAAGGTACGGTAGGTACAGTGACTAGTAGTGCAGTAACACCTAACGCAGTAGAGTTTAGAATCTGGCCAAGTCCTAGTATAGGTAATGGTGTATCAACAGCAGGTCAATACAGTCAATCGCTTTGGCAAGTAAATGATAAGGTAGGTATAGTACTTCATAGGAGCCATTCAGTAGATAAAAATAGGTTAGGTAAACAAATCGGTATTACTCAAGACGGTTATTTTAGTTTAGTAATATCTGGTTCTGATCAATACATTTCAGCAAGTACACCTATAGTGAGAGCATTTGAATCAACTAATGAGAAAGAGGATGGTAGTGGATGGTGGACCGTACTATTAAATAGAAAAAATACACAATCTACCCCCCACAGAGCATATGGAGCTTATCATTCAAGTAGTAAGTATGAGTATGAACTAACCGCAGTTAGAGCAGGTTATGGGACTATTGATCAAGCCGTTTCATGCAGTATTAAAGTAACAGGTAGTAGAAGTTATTTTTCTGCATCATTAAACTCATCATGGTCAGGTAGTTTAGAATCTTCTGTAAAAGCTTATTTTGGTGGTTATGTTACTCAAAGTACATCAAAGTATATTGGTCAACATGGTCATGGAAAAACCTTTTCTGGAAGACATTTCGGTCACCCATTTAACGGTTCAATGCAAGAGCTTAGGTATTATGCAAACCCAATATCGTTAGATACATTACGTGATCACGCACTCGCACCAGAATTATATGCTTCAAATAATGGCACCGAAACATTTAATGAGTTACTATTACGTTTAAATTTAACTCAAAAAGCAAACCATTATTCAGCAAGTAGAGGGCTACCAGAGACTGGTTCTTCAGTTAATATAATAAGTAAACACCCTGATCAAAGATCAAGCCGTACTTTTTGGGATAAAAGTAATTTATTTCCTCTTACCGGTTCAGCAACTAATTACGCTGATAAAGAAGATTACGGTTATTCAGACGAGACATATTATATCAATACACCGGAGCTAGGGCCGAACAATTATACAAGTAATAAAATAAGACGTCAAGAAAATAAATTAATGCGTCACTTAAGTTCTGAAGCCCGAGCAGAAGCACCAGCTAGTGAGAAGTTTGCGTTAGATAGTAATAATTTAGGTATATATTTTTCACCTACTGATCAAACTAATAAAGATATATTTGAGCATATAGGTGGTCAACAATTAGATAACTTTATAGGAGATGCACAAGAATCATTTGAAGATAAGTACCATGAGTTACAAAGATTGAATAGAATTTATTGGAAAAAATATTCAAAAGGTACTGATAGAATGGCTTATCTAAACGAACTAAAGCTATATGATATGTCTTTATTTACTATGCTTAAAAAATCATTGCCTGCAAGAGCTAATGCTGATTTAGGTGTCGTTATACAACCACACTTTTTAGAAAGATCAAAAACACCTGGTAGAGGTAAGATTACAGTTACTGGTGATACTAAAAATCAAAACATAGCTACTACCCCTAAATCTTTAGTTAAATTTAAGCAACCAACATCAATAGCTAAATCACAACCACAGGTCAATAATATTGGGTTTACAGTTCAACCTCAAACAATAACAGCTAAAATAGGTAAACCAAATAAACCAGCAACTAAAGTTACAGTTCAACCAACTACAGGTGTAAACTCCGTAGTTAAATCGTTTACTGTAACCCCTCAGCAGTTTGTAGCTAAACTATCACCTTCAGTCCAACAGCAAGCTCCTGCTACTACTACTATTGATGGAATAGTCTCTAACGCAAATTCACCTATGTTTGTACTAGCTAATGAAACAGCTAAAACTGTTGGTAAAGGGTTAGAAAAAATTGAACAGTTTAATGCAAGTACTGTAGTTTCACATGATAATTCTAATGAAGGTAGCATACACTCTCAAATTACTGGTAAGTTAGTTGCAACTAAACAAGTTCAAGCTGCTTCATATGCTCAAACATCATTATATAAACAGAGTGATGGTACATATATAAAAGTTAAGACGCCTGGTTGGAAACAATCTGGTAGTATGCTACACGTATGCGATTATCGCCCTTCAGAATTTAGAAAAACAGCTAAATATTTTTATAGTAGCTCTTTAAGTGCTTCTTTAGGAAAGTCATATGAAGATGGTGGATCAGTTAACCCGTATGCATATAGTCAATCATTAAAACAAGCCGAAGTATCAGATTTTAATTTAGGTGGTACATTAGGTTCCAATAGAGCGAGGTATATAGGTACTCAATTAGCTGGTATTGATTTTAACGTTAATAGTTCAGATACACCTGATGGGGGTCCAGTTGTATCATTTACGCTAGGAGATCCAAATAAAATAATAAGTTCTGATCCAGGGTTTGGAGGAAACTTAAGTATTAAATAATTATACACTCTTTTTTATATGTTTTACATATTTATTAAAGAGTAAGAATAAAGAGGGAAATTAACATGGGATATTTAGATAACACATCAATCACAGTAGATGCCATACTAACCAAAAAAGGCCGTGAAATATTAGCTAAAGGAGCTGATGATTTCAAAATAACTCAATTTGCACTAGCAGATGATGAAGTGGATTACAGTTTATGGAATCCAGCACATTCATTAGGTAGTAACTATTATGGTATAGCTATTGATAATATGCCGTTAATAGAAGCTATTCCTGATGAAACTCAAACAATGAAATTTAAACTAGTTACTTTAAGAAAAAGTACAACTCGAATACCTGTTATAACAGTACCACAATCAAGTGTTACGTTAGTAGCAGGTGGAGATGCAGTTGAGGTTAGACCTAATACTTCTAATTTCGAAGGAGGGAATGCAACTCTAGGATATACTGCTATACTATCAAACAGTGATGTAGCGTTTTTAGAAGTTGGAACACCTGTTAAGAGTGTTTTAATGCAAGGAGCTACAGTACCAACTTTTGTTGGAGATGATGAATCTGCTCAGTCGGTAACAGCAGTAGGATTCAGTTTTAGAATAGTAGCTAGAAATCAACCAATTGAAAAAAAGACTGCTACATTAACTATTATAGGAAATGAAACAGGTGGTAGAGCTACAGTACAGGTAACTGTTAATAAACAAGAAGTAGCTACCTCTGGTGGCAATCTATAGAATAATTAAGGGAAATTGACATGGCTACTAATAAAAGTAAAGCACAAATAGAAAAAGAAATTGCAGAAGTAGAAGCGATAAAAAATCAACTGCAAGAAGAAAAACGTCAAGCTGATGGGTTACCATCTACCCGTGACTCCGCTCAAGGAGCTATCATTCGTGAAGCTCAAAAACTTGCTACTCAAATAGTTCGTGAAAGAGATGCACTTGCACAAAAAACAACTACAGGTAAAATATACTCAAGATTAGATCCAGGTAATGATGTAATATCTAATCGAAAAGAAAAAGTTACTGCAGGATTATGGTCTTCCAATTCAGGAGAGTTAACTACATTTCACACTTCTTCAGTACAGACTAGCTCTAATGCTGGTAAATATTATTGGGATGTATATCAAAGTTCATCAACTGCAGCAGGAGCAGCAGTTCAGTATGCAATAGCATATGGACATAAACAAGGTAGTGGGAGTAAATTATCCAACGAAGATTTTCCAACTAAAGCTGTTTACTCACAATATGCTAATCTTCTATTACCACCAGGTGATACTACATTTACATTTGATAATTCAGCTAACGAAGAACATATTTTTGTTATTAATATTCAGCGTGGACGACTCAAAGAAAAACTTGATCCAGGCAACTGGGAGCTATGCTTAAGTGGTAGTATGTCAGGTTCATCAGCAGATTATACTGGTACACAAAAAGGTATCACTAAACTAATAGATAATAGTAAAGGTTCAGTAGTTACTACATCTGACGGTAAACGAGTTTATAATGTTGTTAGTGGTACAATAGCAGGAGGAGAATACACAGCAGATGATGACGGTATCAAAGGTGGGTATGGATTAGTATACCCTGATTTAGGTATCATAGTATTAAATGCTGGAAGATTAAAAGAGCGTGGGGTTGGAATAGGAAGTGCTAAATTTGGAGCTTTAACTTCATCTAATACTAACAATCAAATGAATAGCCAATTATTTACTGCAATCTCAGGAGCTGCTGTATATAATAGCACATACGGGTTTCAAGCACGTAATGAAGAAGAAGTAACATCTACTTTTTACTATATTAGAGTAAAGAATGCTGATTATAACTTTAGTAATAACCCAACATTTACTACAGGATCATTAGGAGCTATAAGGCATGCATCTATGATATCTGATCCTAAAGTTTATATCACTACAGTAGGATTATATAATGATAAGCAAGAGTTACTCGCTACTGCTAAATTAAGTAAACCATTACTTAAAGCATTTGATCGTGAAGCATTAGTAAAGGTTAAATTAGATTTCTAAACTCATCTTATTAAAATAAACCATATTATATAAGCCCTTTATATTTATTATAGAGGGTTTATTATTATTTAATAAGATAAAAATTATATGGCAGTATTCAAAAAAGTACATCCGCAAGACATAAGCATTATTCCATTTAATGTTCATAAAGACTATACCATAAATTCAAGTAACTATACTGGTAGTAATGGTTTAGGGGTTAACATTATGAGCGCTAATGACTATTCACATAGCTTTGGTGATCCTTTAAAAGGTATTCATATTAAAAATGAAGCTAAAAATCCTAACGGAATATACAATTACTCTGCTTATAATAGTATAAACCATCTATACTATTCTAGACTAGATAAACCTTCTGAAAATTTTGGCAACAATTTACCAGAAAAACAAGACAGAACTCTTAAAGAGCAAGCTCATGTTATATCTATACCATCTCCTTTATATGATTTGAAAATAAAATCTGGATCATTTAGATTTACAGATGATTACTTAAGAACTATGGTATTAGATAGATTTAAGCAGACGAGTGGGTCAGCTAATTTCTACACTTATCAGACTGCTCCACTTATGGCTAACCGTTACAGGTTTGAATCATCACAGAGTAAATTTACAGACTCTGAAGGTAATATTGATTTAATTCATGCAAGAGGTAACTCAGTGTTTTCGAGAATTAATATACTGTCTGGCTCTATAGCGTCTCCTAAAGTTGGTACAGGAAGTATTTTGTTTAGAGCGGATGGAGTTGATACTATAGCTGGCAAGCAATACAACTCAGGACACGGGTTAGAGTTAAGAGATGCAAACTT
>Ga0181420_1000277_pt1 | contig 21047 bp, 29 predicted proteins | sample 43SPOviralmetaG_FD_130145 | JGI IMG/M metagenome (GOLD analysis project Ga0181420, IMG submission 130145) | Marine viral communities from the oligotrophic San Pedro Time Series (SPOT) site, San Pedro Channel, CA, USA - 43 SPOT_SRF_2013-05-22 | ecosystem: Environmental > Aquatic > Marine > Strait... | reverse complement strand
TTGTCATACTAACTTGTGATGTTGAATTGCCTTCCAGCATATCATGTAAACTGTAAAGATAATTAATTGCTTCTTTGGCTCCGGGGTAACCTTTATTAAATATGTTGTCTTCTAAATGCTCTAAGTGAGTATTTTTACCGTCTTTACCTTCAACTAAACTTTCTGAAAGAATATGAGTAACAAGTGGTTTTGCTATCTCAGTTATACGCATTTTAGATACCTGCCAATACTTTCATCTCTTGTTGAGAAACAGATTCTTCTAATTGAGTTAATTCTTTAGTTGGAAATAAAATAACATTACTTTCTATAATTGAAACTTTATAACCTAAATCTTCCCATGTAAGTCCTACATGCTCTAATATGTTACACATGTGAGTGTATGCCTCTGTTCTTAAACCTCTTGCTAATTTAACAAGATGTGTATACAACTGTTGATTGTTTTTCATAAACTCTGGGTTTCTTTTTAAAATTGGAGCAACTGCATTTGCATATGGAGAAAGTTCTGCTGGATCAATTCCTTTTTTCATTTGAGAACTTAAAGTGTCAACCATTGCCTTAGCAGATTGAATTTGTTTTTGAGGATCTTTGGCGTTTAAAACATTTGCTTGATACCCGCCTAAATCTCTATGAACCTGTGGTGCCATTCCTGTTGGTTGAGCTTGTCCTTGAGCTTGTCCTTGAGCTTGTCCTTGAGGTTGTGCATCTTTACGCATTTTTTGTAAGCCTTTAATACCACCTGACATTGCTCTTCCTAATCCTGCTCCAAATTTAGCACCTATTTTCTTACCTGTATTAGCATTAGGATCTTGCATTGTTTTAGTAGCAAGTGAGCCACCTGTAGCAGTTGTTATTTTATCTACAACTCCTTGCCCTACTCTTTTTGCTTTTCCTAAAATACCTTCTGGTTCTGGAGCATTAATTGTTCCTGCTTTTGGATCTATTTCTGCACTTGGTGGAGTGCTTCTACTCATACCTTGCGTAGATTGTGGATTTTGTGCTATGCCTCCAACCGGTTTTGCAGTATTTGGACCACCTGCCGTTGGGGCCTGTTGTGTTCCGCCTGTGCTACCACCTGCCGTTGGGGCCTGTTGAACTCCGCCAGTTGCTTGACTTCCAGGTGTTGCTGTTGGTTGCTGTTGAGTTTGTCCTGTTGTGCCAGTAGCAGTTGGTGTTGCCGCTTTTGTTTGTGCGGCTTGTGGTTTAAGAATAGGTGTCATAGTTTTTGGATCTAACAACCTATCTTTACCAACATTAAATGTTTTGTTCTTTTCATCTCTTACATTAACGTAAGTTTCATTGCCGTCCTTTGATGGTCCAATGACCACAACGTCTTTTCTCATCTTAGGATCCGTTCTATATTTGTCTGATTTTACAAAAATCGCTTTTGTACCGACTGGAATATCTTGTGTTGCTGGAGCAGTTGCAGGTGCGTCTGCTGGTGCAGGTGCATCTGGAGTTATTTTTTGTACAACTGGATCTGCTGGTGCATCTACAGAACTTGCTACGCCTGTTTGTGCGGCATACTTTTCTAAATCTCTAGCCATTGCACTATTAGGGCCTTCTGCTGGTCTACCTGTTAAGTTACCTTTTTCATCTGATTGTGCCCATGTGCCATCAGTAGTTTTTACAAAGTGGTCACCACTAGGCATATTTACTATTGCTCCTGCAGGTGCTGTTGGTGCCGCTGGTGCAGGTTCTTGTGCTGGTTCTTGTGCTGGTTGTACTGGTTCAGATGCTTGTTGTGTTGCTTTCTTTTGTTTTAGTCTGTCTTTGACAGTAGTGTTAAGCATTTGGTCATTTGTTAATTCAAGTAGATTCATTATGTTCTCTAGTCATTTAATTTTTTTACGGCTTTGTTTATGCCTCTAGAGAATTTTTTATGGTCACCGCTTTTAATTGAATTAATTAATCGTCTTTCTAAATCTAATGCTACGTCATCTTCGTAGATACTATAAAGCAGTTCTTTAATGTTTTTTGCACTAGATACTAGATGTTCTACTCTATTTTCAAGAACATGATGTTTATTCCTATCAACACTGATAGAATTCAACTCCTCTAATATACTTCTAGACTTTTTCATAAAAATTTCTCTTGCTAGTCATATTTATCATCTAGAGGTCGTTTTTCTTCATGAACTCACGAATGTTTAGTGCTTGATTTACTGTATTGCTGGATTGCTCGTCTTCTGTTTTAATTGTATTTGTTCTTTTTAATTGGTCTACAAGACTATTTGTACTCATTGTCATTGCATCTTCATCTTCTTCATCTAAATCACTAACTCTTAATGTATCTGGGCAGAATTTTAAATCTACTTTTTGCCCAACACCACTACTAGAACGTGTTTTCATAAATTGTATCTGATATCTACCACGTTCTCTCATAGCATTACTTGTAAATATACCCACAACATTATCTGCTGTTTGTATTTTACTAATACCACCTGCAATATGATGGTGGTCAAATTCTATTTCTTCTACTGCGCCTCTGTTTAACTGTGATGCTGTTGCAAATAATATATTTTTTTCTACTGCTAAATTACGCAATTCTTCTGATACATATTTGTCTTTAATAAACAAGTCTCCAGGACTTACTCTAGCACTAATAGGACTCATTAAATCTAAGTAGTCTACAAGTAATGCATCAACTTTTATATCATGGTTTATTTCATATTCTCTAACGTATGCTCTAATATCATTTGCAGTTACACCGTTAGCCATTTGTTTAACTCTAAACTTACCGGCTCCTTTACCTTTCATACGCACTTTTAAATCTACATCATCGATATTTTTCATGATATCTTTTGTACCATGCTCACTAACCATTGCATCTAGACGCATACTAATAAGTTGTTCACTAAGCTCTAAACTAATATAAACAACATTCATTCCTGCTAGTGCCCAATTAACTCCTAAATTTTGTAAGAATAAACTTTTACCTGCGCCAGAACCACCAGCAAAAATTGTTATTTCTCCTTTATTTAATCCACCATATAATTTTTGGTCAAACATTTTCCAACCTGTGCTAATTGCGCCTGCTTGTTGTTTGATCCATTCTAATCTTTCTTTTGGATTTTCAAAGTATTCAATACCTAAGTCTTTTACAAGACTAACTTGACTTGCTTCTTTAATTTTTTCTTCTACTGCACCATAGTCTGCTTTTTCTAGTAAGTCTGTACTATCTAGGATTGCTTTTTCTAATGCTTTATGTCTACAAAATTTTTCTAGGCTGTCTAAAAACCAATCTGTGTGGTTATCCGACATGCCTTCAACACGTTCTAATTCTATGCCAGTTGTTGCAGATATTTGGTCAATAGTGGGTATTGCGTTGTATTTTGTTGTGTGTTCTTGTATGAACTCTACTGTTTTCTGAAAACGTTTGTTAAACATGTATGGTTGTACAATAGTATTAACCCTAACAAATAATTCTGGATCACTTACTATAAAACGTAAAAATAGTTCTTGTATTTCTTCTGTGTATTCTTGATTATCCATGTTTTTCCATTAACTCTTCAAAAAGAGCCTGTGCTATTAATTTATTACCTTTTTCGTTAGGATGCCTGTCATTCTGGCTAATATAATTCTCTACCATATAGGTTTGTAACGACTGTTTGGACCAATTGGTTTTGTTTAACTGTTTTTTTAAATTTGCTTCAAAAATTGTAACGTCTGTAGGCTTAGAATATATAGCATCTAAATTAACGTTTATATGTTCTTGCTCATTCATACTTGTAAACATATATTTAATATTATTTTTATCTAAATAATACTGTAGTGTTAAAACATTCTTTAAGTATCTAATATTATAATCGTTTATAGATGTTAAGTATAACATTTCTTTATTTAGTGCGTCAAGTAAAAACTTATTTTCTATAATATTATCGTTTTCATCTGTAACTTCGATTGTATTGTTATGTTTGTTTGACTCGTTTGTTAATTGTGTAAGATTATTATCTCCCACATTACATGTTATATTCATCCACCCATATTGGTTAGAATAATATTCGTGCCTAAATGCAGAAGTCCATTGTATAATAACAAAGTAGTCTTCCATATTCTTTTTGCAGAAGTCCATGGTGGTTCTAAGTATTCTATCATTACTTCCGCCTGCTTTAGAAATATTATGTACTTCAGAAAAATTTTCTGATATTACTTCGGGCCATAACCAGGGTACAGAACCTTGCATACTAGAACCTGCTGAAAAACTACAGCCGTTAACTAATAATTTCATATTAGTCCCCTTTCTCTTAATGTACTAGTTATACTGCCTGCTATTATTTTATGACCTATTTCATTAGGATGACCATTTGTTTCTGATACAACATTATCTTTTGCTATTGCTGATACAGGGTCATTGTTCCAAACAGACTGATTTAATGTTTCATACAAACTATGTTCGTATGGCGTTAATGGAATTTCAAACTTGTCAATACCAAAGTATGTTTCATCTTTTTTCAAATGATTAAAAAATGACATGGATGTAAACATGTATGGTATATTTTTACTTTCTAAGAACTGTTGCATTATAATTACCGTCTTATAAAAGTCTATAAGATAATCATTAATTTCTTTGGCATGCATTAATACTCTTGTTGCAGTATCTTGTAAATTATATATATCATTATGAAAATCACTAGCATCGAAAAAATTTCGTAATACGTTTTCGTCATCCACATGTAAAGTGTAACCAACTTTGTGTTTGGAATCTTTTAATGTATGATTAACTTCCATTACACTTGTATTACAATATTCTGTCCAACAATTATGTAAAGGAAAGAATCTTTCAAATCTTACAGGAGAAGTCCATTGTATAACTGCGATATAATCTTCAGCATTATTTTTATTAAAATAATTCATAGTAGTTCTTAATATTCTATCATTACTTCCACCACGTCTACTTTTATTAACAACATAGTCCATATCCATTTGATAGGGCCATGTAAAATCTTGTGGTGGAATTAATTTCCCATTAGTATCGTGTACATCTCCATGCCCAGCAGTATAACTACATCCATTTGCAAATAGTTTCATTAGTGTGGGTGTCCTATGTGTACTCCAAAGAAGTAACCTATTGCTAAAGACAATGGTATTATAATTAGTAAGTCCATTAACCAATGCAATGCAACTGCTAATGATATAATTTCTTTCCAGTGTATTTTACATACATCTGCCCATTGTTTTATTTTCATAATCATAACATTTTAGCCTTAACTTCTATTTTAAGTTTGTTGTTAGAAGCATTATCTACAATGCTTTTAAGTGTTAATAATCTACCGTATTTTTGTACAGCATCGGCGGCATCTTTACAACTAGGATGCCAAGGTGGAAAACTTACTTCCCAACCTAATTCAATCGCCTTATCTATTAAATCTTTTCCTGCATTATCTCGGTCAGGACACAATATAACACGTTTATTTAATTTGTCAATTAAATGTGCCTGTTCGGCTGTTACACCATTACCTAAGACACTAATACCATCTATTAAAATAGCATCAAATACACCTTCAGTAACAATAACAAAATCTCTATCTGTATCTACAAATTTATCTATATTAAAAACATAACCGCTTTGCATGTTTAACAAATACTTTGCTGTTTCTTTATTAGGTGGATTTATATGTCTGCCTGTCCATCCAACTAGTTGGTTGTTATACATAAAAGGCACAACTATTCTTGCATTATACATACTGTTGTTAATATGTAGTAATGGAAAATTACCTAGTAGTCCTCTTTCTTTAGCATATTGTTTTACTTTATGTCCATCTGGTAAATCTTCTACTAATGTAGTTTCTTCTGGAAGTTTGTGTGTTTTAAAACTTGCCGCAGTATATACATATTCTGTGCTATCTTCTATTTCAAGTTCTTCCGCATGTTTCATCAAATCCAATACAACTTTGTGTATGTCTCTATTAGAAACACCTAATGTTTCAACTAATTTTTTATACTTTTGTCCTAGTTTAGGACTAGGTGCCCAGCCAGTTGTAAAGCCACAGTTAAAACAATGGTAACTTATTTTTGCATTGCTTTGTATTACGCCGCCACGTTTACGTTTATCGCTACACATAGGACAATTGAATGTAGTCCAGCCGCTTGGAGTTTTGCCACTATTTAACGGCAAATTGTCCATAAGCAATCGGTGTACTTGGTCTACTAATTCATGATGATGCATATACAGTTATTATAACACAATATGCACAGAAGTCAATTAATTTCTTAACTGTACTTTGTCTACTGTGCCTGCTGTTGGATAGTATTTAAGTCTTACCCAATTTGTATTAACTGTAAAATTGAAAGGATCTATTCCTGTAAAAGTTGTGTACGGAATTGCTGGATCACCTACGTCACCTTGCACATTAATATCATACCAATCAGTGTCAGATGATGGTGTAGTTTCTAATGCACTACCTTGTATATGAATATTGCCTGAAAAACCTGTAAGGTACATAGCAATAGTATGATTACCTGTTGTTAGGTTGTCTTGGTTTCCGAACATAGCACTTGATACAAAAGTATTTGCGGCATCGCCATTATCTGTATTTGCCGTTTGAGTAAATGTAGTTTTTTGTTGTGTAGGAATAGGTTCATATTCTAAATTACTTTTAACTTCTAAATCTGTAATGATTCTATCATTTTGATTTGCATATAACGGGTATTCTGTTGCACCGCTGTCTGCTGTTTCGCTAATAGCAATTTGATATAATCCAGGTGCTAGGTCAGTTAGGTCCGAAGGAACTAATTCTAAACTTGCTTCACCCGTTGTACCACTATTAACTAAAGTAAGTGGCTTTAACATCACTCTTCTTTTTGTACTAGGGTTAACCACTGTTGCATACAATGTCTTAGCACTAATGTTTTGTAATGCTCTATCTCTATTTCTTACAAAAAAACTTAACTTATTATTAAATCCTTTGTGTACTACTAATTTATTTTGATTCATAGGTCTATTATCCGTTTTTATGCCTTCTGTAGTCAGAACTAGGTCCAAATACTGATTTCCCAAGTTATATACTGTATGACTACCATTAAAAGACATTATTTTACTACCATGTTTGTATTGTATTTATCCTATTCTATTATAAATATCTTAGATGACTGACGAGATTAATTTACAAGAAAAATTCCCATTTTTAACGGGCATGTCGTACAATGGCAAAGACTATGTTGGTATAGTACAAAATAAAGATAATCAAATCATAAGTTTTTATGATATAGACCGATGCAGAAATAGTGAAGAAAAGAAGACCATGATGGAATGTGGCGATTTATGGTGGTGGGAATCTAATCGAATGTTACCTATTGACGTTTTTCTATTTCATGAAATGCAAGATTTTAAACATTGTGTTAGAACATTTATTTTAAAAGAAACAGAGGTTTTATTTGGACCTGTTACAAGTATGCAAAACATACTTAAGAAAAGAATAAAACGTAGAAGTATTCAATTAGTTAAGAAAACCAACGACTAATTACTTTCTAACTGTTCAATTATAGCATTTAATTGTACAACGATAGCAGTAGCATAGCCTATTGCATGACTCCTTTTAAAGAAGTAGCCATCTGTTTCTTGCCAAACTTCTTTTTCTATAATTTCCCAACTATTTCCAACCAAATGTCGTTTACCAGGTCTTATCATTGCAAGTATCATAGCAAGTTGTTCTATAGTTGTTGGTAGATGCTGTTGTACTATTTCAAAATGATTGTTAATGTGGAATAGTTGTTCTACTATTTCTTTATGACCAAACAATTCCCACATAGGCTCTGTTGCTAACAATTTATCTAGATGTGTTTCGTTCTCAATATCTTTGTAAATGTTATTATTTAAAACATCTAATTTAAAATATCCTAACTCTTCTGCTTCTTTATGGTCTATAGTGCTATAGCCTTCTAACGGAAATTTAGGTACAGGTTGTAAATATACACCTGTATTGTGTTTTTCAAAATCTCCATCACGTTTAATACTCGCAGGAGTATTTTCAATAAGTTTTAATAACTTATCTCTATCCGCCATATCAATATCTACATCAAAGTCTATTTTCATACTATGTGTTCTTCACGTTCTTTCTTTGCTGTTCGTTTAACACCTGATTTGCTTGTATACTCATCTGTAATACCTTTTGTTCCTGCAGGAAGTCCTGATATTAATACATATACAATCATGCTTACCATAATTAATATACCAATTATAAAAAAAATAAAATCCATGTTATATCTCTTTATTCTTATATTCTTCCGCTAGTGGAAAAATATTTGCAATAACATCTGCTACTGCATGAGCAATATCTATATGCTCTTTTTGTGTACCATTAGCACCACGTAATTCTATATAGTGAATCCAACTACGCAATGTACCATTTACATACATACGGCTTACAGTATTTCCTTCTGGTAGTACTGCTCTTGCTTGTTCTTTAGCAATACCATTGCTTATAGCCCAACTGTATGCGTCTGTGGCGGCTTTTATTACATCTCTTTGGCGTTTATGCCATTCAATTTCTAAACCGTCGTTATCTGCTTCTATGCTGTTTTGTCTGTTTTTAGGATCTTGCAATCTTGCTTGTCTAGTTTCAAAATCTAAATCCTGTGTAGGATCTGCATAACGTTGACTAAACTCTTGGAAACTAAAACTTCTATGTCTCAGTATCTGTCTAGCAATGTCTCTTGTTGTTTCAATTTCCAAACATGCTGATACCATTTCAAGTGGTGACCAATGTTTGTGTTTTATCAAATACTTTACAAGTTTTTCACTAGTTTCAGTATTTAGTTGATTATCGGGATTGCTTACCCTAGCACAATAGGCAATTAAGTCTAATGCTGATAATTTATGTAAACTATCTTCCATTGGTGCTTGACTGTGACTTATAATTTTAACTTTCATCTAAAAATTCCTTATTATTTTTTATAAATGCTTTTGCTACTTCATCATGACCCCATTGGTCAAAATGTGATGCTAGTCCTACCCAGCCTCGTTCTTTACTAAGTTCTTTCCATTTTGCTATTGAGCCAAATGTTTCTGGAATAATATCCCACATTGGCATTATAGCGAAATCTGGTACTCTTGTCAATATCGAATTCATCATAGAATTAGTAAATGGGAATGGTAAAAATATACATTTAACACCTCTAGCATCACAAATAGTTTTAACTAAACTAATACTAGATAATGTTCTCATATATTTCTTGTACAACGGAGTATAATAAAACTCCTCATCATCTAAACCTAAAAATACCTGTCCATGCCTATCTACAGGTCTAATAGCAGAAGTATCATCTAATAGTAGTACTTCGTCTGGTACCATTCCTTTATATGGTCCTTCTCCAGGTTTCATATCCATTCTATGTGCTATCCAGTTTTTATTACCCATTCTTGCTACAGTTGGGTCTTTAGGTTTAGTAGGTAAAAACTGATTAAATACTATTCTAAGTTTATCATAAAACGAATTGCTTGAAGAAATACTTATAGACAGTTCTCTATCAATATCAATAATTTGTTCTGCAGTTAATCGTTTTTCTTCTTGATAATGCTCAACAAAAGTATATGTACCTGTATAAATTAAATGTGTAATTTTTCTATCATTTAATATACGCCCACATGTGATAAAAGCGCCTGCTTCAAAATCACTCCAAGGCACACCTTCATACACAACTTCTTTAAAACCTGCGGCTTCGCCTATTTGGTCAGCCCAATGTACTTCATCCCAATTACACATAGAGTAACTTGCACCACTAACCATTAGTTTCTTTTTCATAAGTTGGCTTCCTTACATGTTTGCTTAACTTCTTTGACCTCTTCTGCATTATTACTAAACAGTTTCATCCAAAATGGAGGATCTATTATGTCATCTATCATTTTTATCTGTTCGTCATTAAAACGTTCTAATAAAGAACCACCTGTTTCACTAAGATATAATATCCATGGACTAATTTTTCCGGATCTTAAATCAAATACTGCTCTTGCTGGTGTTACTTCTGTAAAATAGGTTTGCCATCCTGTGTTATTATCTTCACTCCATTCTGCAAGATATATAATGCTTCGTTCTAATGCTTTTAATCCAGGTTCTTTTCTTACATACTCTTTCAAAAACTTATCATATTGTGCATCGGATATCCATTGCTTTAATTTAACACCATTTTTTATTAACCATTCTGTAAATTTTTCTGGTGCTAACCATTCATTAACTTGACATGCTCTGCCAAACTTAACAAATGACTCATAATAAGGACTCATAATAAAATCTTCTATACTTTTAGGTTCTTTAGCACTAGTATTAAGTTCATAAAACATTTGAAATGCACGATGACTTAGCCTTATATGGCTCATATCTTTATCTGCAAATCTTCGTTTCTTTACACACATATGAACTGCCAGAGTTTTCTCCGATTTAAAAGATTTCTTGCACCATTTACATTCCATTATTTGAATATCTCTTTTATTTCTTTATCTGGCATACCTGAGTCTTTGACATACTGTTTAAGTTCATCTTTTGTGTTTATATTTAACATAAGTTCTACTTCGTCTGATTTTAAATGTGGAAACATATCAGACATTGCATTAAAAACTTTATTTTTCTTCTTTCTTGTGTTAGGCGGTTTTATATATTCGTGATTTTGTGATTTACCACAACCTGCTACAGTAAACAGTAACCATTGTAATTCAGGGTGTTTGCTAACATCACTAAATCTGTTATTCACAGTTTCATTAACCATATACAAGTAGTCTGCCGACATAGTACCTCTAACACAACTAGCATACCTCATCATCATCCAGGCACTAAATGCCTTTTTTTGCTCAGCAGTAAGACTATTATACCAGCCACGGTCTTTTTTATCTATGGCTCGCATTACTTCTGCTAAAGGAATCTGAGGTTTCTTAGCCATTTTTATTTTTCTGTTGTGCTATAAGTTCAGCAATTCTTTTTTCTTGTTCTTTGATTACATCTGCTTGGTCTTTTATAGTTTTCTTTTGAAACTTTAGTTTATCGCTTTGATGTTCTTGTTTCTCACTCATTAAAAGCCTCCTACAATCTGTTGAAATATTTTTATGTAATGTTCTTCACCATCTGCTACAGTTTTTGCCCAGTCATCATTTGCATTTTCATCTGCACTATCACTAATATATTTAAAACATCTAAAGTTTACATCTGCTTGTTTACATGCTTTTGCTATTGCATAGGCTTCCATATCTACTACGTCTGATATTACTTCTTCTTTAGTGATATCATTTACAAAATTATCTCCTGTACTACAACACATATCTTCTATATCGCCATTCAATAAAACTACACCTTTCTCAAAAGGTGTTTGCCCTATAGCAAATCCTAGTTCACAACACATCATATCACGTTGTACAAAGTTTTTAATTTCATGTATTCCAGATGCTACACTAACACCTCCTGCTGTACCAAAATTAAATACAGTTTCTGGTTTATATCGTTCTATTAGTTTACCAGCAGTAATACCTGCATTGACTTTGCCAACACCTGTGAAAAATACATTATCCCAAGATGCCATATTAGGTGCTTCTTGCTCTAATGCAATTAATATAATATTTCTCATTTATTCGCCTTCAAATTCTATTAATGTTTCTACGTTATAACCTTGTTCTTTTATTATAGCACTTCCTTGTAAAGTGGGCAAGTTTATTACACCTAAAATTAAAATATTCTTTTTAGGTATTTTCCAATTCTCATGTATCAAGTCAGCACAGGCTAATGCTGTTCCACCTGTAGCAATCAAGTCATCTATAATAACAACATTACTTACTATAGGAGAAATTTCTTGAATATGTAATTCTGTTTCTCCATATTCCAACTTAAACTTTTTGCTTACAGTTTTATTAGGTAACTTGCCAGGCTTCCTAGCCATTACAAAAGGCAAATCCATGTCTCTGGCAATTGGTGCCCCAAACACAAAACCTCTACTTTCAATACCTACTATAGTATTTCCATTAAACTGCATACAATGTTTAGTTAATTGTGTTAAAGTATAATTAAATCCTTCTGGTGCTTCAACTAACGATGTAATATCCCTAAACTGTATTCCAGGAATAGGGTGATCCGGAACTGTTCTAATATAATCTTTAAGATTCATATTCATCATCGTACTCTTCCCAATACTCAGACAAATCCTCATCTTCAGGATCTTTATAACTATCTCTCCATTGATCCGTACTCCAGCCAACTGCGGCTTCATAACTCTTGCCCATTGTGTCGTTGTAGTCGTAATTTGCTTCTAACAGTTCTTTATCATACCAAACATCTTCTACAAATTCGCCCATATGAGTTTCATTGACACTCATTACAAGTTTGTTTTCTTCGAAAGGTTCGTCTGTATCCACAAACCAAGTAGCAAAACCACCTTTTTCTACGCTCATAAAAATCATAACAGGTGTACACCCTTCCGGAGTTTCGCCTTCTGAGTCTGTGCTAATGTATCCGCCTTCTCTACCTTTAAGCCAATGTGCTTCGCAACTAATTTCATTTTCATCGTATGCATAATCATCGGATTCATCTGCAGGAACACTTGATACCATGAACCCTCCATCTGCAAAGGCGGCGTTAATATGTTCTTTATCATCTACTGCATACCATCCTTCAATCTCATTGCCTTCAGCAGTAATGTCTGGTGAATTAGGATCTTGCTCGTCATCATCGTCCCATTCACTTAGTGACAGTACATGGTCTATAAAACCACTTGAATGTGAACCATCTTCTTCAATCTTGGGTGCCCAGTATTTTGCAAATTCTTCAGTAACAGTACCCATGGAACATTCGCCACCATATCTTCCGCCTTCAATTCTATATCTATATTTTGCCATTTTTTTCCTCCTAGTCTAATAAATGTCCCACGTCAATTTCTTGTGGGATTTTGTTGGCTTCCTTAACAAACATAGCACACCTTGGATTTGGTCCGTCTTCTAACGGTATCAATAACATGTGTCCGTGTTTTAGTTTAGGAAAGAACCATTTCACATCTTGAAAGATATTAGTGATTTTAATTTCCTCTGCTTGTAGTAACGATCCACTTAATGGATTTAATGTTACTGTTAAGAAACCTCTATTGTTTAAACTTGTTAATGGTATAACTTCTATACCACTTAAATCTTCATCTGTAATTGCTATACTCCAATCCATTGGCATTTGCAAATTATATTGTCCTATTTGCAAACAAATTGCCGGGGCATAAAAACTTTCTAAAAATATAAGAGGCAAAAAATAATAATCCATAAAATCTGGATCTGTTGTATCAAATATCGAAAATCTGATATCATCTATTTGGTCTGGTACTTGGTCTATTTCATAGACTGTATTATCTACTGTTAATATTCTCATCTATACTCCACTTTTGTTACTTGAAATCTAAAATCCTGCTGTTTATAAAAAGCCTTTCTTTTAGTCAAATGTCTTTTACTATATTTTAGATTACTAGTAACATCGATAACTTGTAAGTAATCCTTGTCTTCTGCTTTACGGATTCCTCTACCAATACTTTGTATTACTCTAACAAAACTTTTGCCTGGTTCTAGTAATACTAAATTAAATATTCTTGGTATATTAATACCTACTGCCGCAACTCCGTATGTAGCAACAATAACTTTATTATCCATGTCTGATACTTCTGCATATTCAGACTGTCTATCTGCAACTTTCATATCTCCGCTAATGAATGCCCAGTCTGGATTTCTTTCTTTAAACATTTCACCTGTTTTAATTCTATCTATTAATACAAGTGTGTTTCCTGAACTGGCTAAGCCATTAATAATTGTTGTTAAATGGTCTATACGTTCAGGATCTGTAACTAACCATTTAAGTTCTTGTGCATAGTTATTAAAACCCATTACACCATCTTGCAGTTGAAATATATTAATATCAAGGTCTGCAAGTACGCCTTTGTCTTGTAATTCTTTACTGCTTAACTGTCCTATAACAGGACCTAAACAACAAGTACAACCAACTGCTTCGTGTTCGTCTTGTGGTATTGTACCTGTTAGTCCCCATCTAATAGGAACATTTGCAAAAACGCCTCCTAATAGTTTTTGTAATACATCTGCTTTTGCTTTATGTACTTCATCGACCATTATACAAACAACACCATCAAGGAATTGTTCTATTGGAAAATCCGCTTCATACTTTTTGCTTTTCTTTTCAAGTACTGCAAGACTTTGCCAAGTACAAATTGTGTGAGTTTTATCATAGTCTTTTCTGTCGCCAAATAATACACCAACATCTAATCCTAAGTTTTTATAATCACGTTCTGTTTGTACTACCAAATCTTTGTTAGGAACAATAACAATACTTCTACCATACTGCTCACACATATCGCTTAAGGCGGCAGTTATGAGCGTCTTACCGGCGCCTGTAGCCACCTCCTGCAAACTTTGTGGGTTTGCTAAAAAGTTATTAATTACTTCTACTTGATAATCTCTAAGTATTACAGGTTCGCCTTCTGCTGGATGACCTTTGGGCCACATAGTATTTTCGTATCGCAAATCTGTAATAGGCTCGAATGCAAATGACCACTTTTTACGTTGGTCATCCACATCGATTTTATAGCCTGCATCTTGAACTATAGGTAATAATCTTTCCAATAAGTTCATATATGTTCTGCCACCAATGTCGCAGTACCTTACACAACCATCCCATCTGCCTAGTTTGTAAGCAGGCATATGATATGCATAAGGTAAGAAATATTTTGCCGCATCTGACATCTTACGTCTAGTTGTCGGATCAACTCCAGCAAACTTTACGTTTACTTCATCTCGTATTTCTAAAACACATTCAGGCATAATTTATTATACTACCATTTGTATTGAATAGTCAAGTTAAATTCTCTACCTTGTGCATCATAATAAGGTAGTACTTCTGCTTCTTCATCTAAAATGTTTTCTGCTCTTAAGGCAAGACTTACACCATTAGAAAAGTTTTTAGTAACATACAAATTAACCATTTGTAAATCATCTAAGTATTCTTGACCATCAGGAAGGTAATCATATAAACCAGGCTCTCTATCAAATTGCCCAATGTATTTAATACCAAAGTCAATACTATTAAATGTATTTGCATATTCTAATACTGTAGCATACTTGGGTGTTCTAACTTGGTCTGTATCATTGTACTTTAATGTTAATCCAAAAGGTCCAAAGTTATTACTAAATCTAACACCTTTAGTTTTATAGTTTCCGCTATTATAGTACGAAGCAGGAGTAAAGATATCTTCTGTTACTGCATCTGTTAATAAATTACCATCTGCATCATATGTAGCAGGTGTTATAACTATTGTTTCTGTAGAACTACCTTGATATTCAATTGACTCATCAAAGTCATACAAAAATATACTTACAGCACCGATACCGATTTCATAACCTATACCTTCTTCAGGTTTAAGACTAGGATTTTCGGCTACCCAAGAGTCTCCAAACATTTCATACAAGTTGGGTTTTCTATAACTAGTACCTACGTTTGCCCAGAACTGACCTTTCTCAACACCAAATCTCATAGCATGTTGGTTATCGTTACCTGCTCTAAATCCAAAGTTATAATTCATTATAAACTCTGCATCTATACTTAAAAATGCACCATAGTTATCATCTTCATGTTCGTTATATTTTTCTCTACTACCGTCAGCACCATATGTAACTTCTAGTTTGTCTGATAGTTTTACTGTGTCTCCTGCTCTGAAGTAATCTCTACTACTTTCGTTTAAGAATGAACTTGCGCCTTCAGTAAAGTATTCAGCATTTTCTTCTGTTCTGCCTATTGTAACATATTCGTTTCTTATACTAATTGTAGTTTTGTCACCGTCTTGAATACAATCATTAGACTGACTAAAACTTGCTGTATAACAATTATCATAACCATATTCATAATCAACATGATGTGCTGTTAATTGGAAATCCCCAAAGTCTTTGATAATTTTTGCACTAGTATTTTCATAAGTGTCTTCTTCCGTATTATCATTTCTAGCATGTTGTTTTGTTGAATAGTCTGTGAACTGTAACCAACTAGTTGGAGCAAGACTGATATATTGATTGCTGTTAGACCCAACCCGAGCAGTAATGCCTCTATCAATAGTATCTTGAATTAATACTGTTCCAGCAATACTGCCTGAACCATACATAACTCCATTAGCACCAGAAATAACTTTAACGTTTTCTCCTGATGTGATATCATGCCCAAAGTCATACCAACCACTTCCTGGATTGTTTGCAGGAATTCCGTTTCTGTAAACTGAGGTATGTACACCTTGCTGACCTCTTTCTCTCATCAACATATTTCCGCCATCGCCACCTGCTGTCCAGGTATGTTCAGGAAGTATTTCACTGATAAGTGTTGTGCTGTCTAAAGCATCTGTTTGTGTAGTTTCTGTTTCTTGGGCATACACAATAACCTCTTCTATGTTTTCCGCTTTAACTTCATTTGCAATAAACAATAAAAACATAACTGCCAGTATTGCATAAAAAGGGCTAAAGTTAATATGGAAATTTTTATCCATTTTGTCCATTTTTTTCCTCGGGGTGTTCTTCCCTGTTAATTAAAGTAACACTCATTGCTACTTCTTGTAATTATACACTTTACTGCGGCAAAGTCAAGTAAAATATAACATTTTCTTGCACATAAGGTGAAGCCCGGAGGGGACCGGGCTTCGTGGTGTCCTATTTAGGGGATGACTAACAATTGGACACCGGGGGAACTGTTAGTTCTATACTTATTTTATATCGTTCCTGACATACAAGTTGTTCTGGCTAGTTTCTGCCAATTGCTTGGGTCCATTTTTCTAAGGTCCGCAATTTTCAAAACCATTCTCAAAGATATCTCCCTAACAATATCTTGATGCTCAGTCATAAAGTCAACAACTTCTTTGTCGCCATCTTTACCAAACTTGTATTCCTCAAGCATACCATCTGCAACTATCTGATTAATTCTAAGAAATTTATCTCTCTTAGAATTCATTGTAAGATCCAAGTAGTGACATCTTGACATAAGTGCCGCTAAGTGATCCTTAATCTTTTTAGAACGAACGTTTTCAAAATCAACGTTAGTAATAAAGATACAACCACCTTTGAATTCAAACCTATCAGGTATACCTTCTCTACGAAGTGCTTGTGATTCTGACTTCCAAGTAATAGTTCTTTTCTTACCTGAATCCAAAGTAGCCTTCAACATGTTCAAACATACTTCGTCAAACAAAACACTATCACAGTCATCAAATACAAGTATGTTACCTGCTTCTGAATTATTGTAAAGAGTTTGAAATAGACCAATTGGTGTAACAGAACCTTTTACAACTTCTGTCCTTGCAGGTTTACCAGCAACCTGTGTCAACATGTCATAATCTTCAAGAACAGTTTCAACACCAAATGACTTACCAACTCCTGGAGGGCCACTTACTATCATACCACGTACCGTACCTTCTGCTACAGCATGAGTCATACGATCCAAAATATCAAAACGTTCTCTGATACGTTCAATTGCATCTGAGTCTGATTCTGTTTCTTTTGGAGTGTTATCAATTTTTGGTTGTTCTGCATAAACACTTGGAGTAACATACTCTAAGTCTTTTGTAGGATCTTGTATCAAAACCCTAATACTTGCAAATTTATCTCCCATCACTTCACTACCATCAACGGTAATAAAAGCACCCTTTTTGCCAATGTTAAGTGGCTTTAAGATTGGAAATACAGTATCAACGATTTCGTTTTTACGGTATGTACCAGTCTTAATTTTTACATAATTTATTGCTTTTGTCATAATGTCATCCCCGACGTTTATGTTTTATTAAGGAACCCTTTTCCCTAACTCTTATATACTATTATACAGATATTTGAGTCAAAGTCAACCTTTTTACCACTTTTTTTGGTAAATTTATATGATTTCTGCTGTTTCAAGTGCCCTATCATCTGCTTGTACCCAATTATATGGGCCTTCGTGTAGTAGGCAAACTAGGTTTTGAATTACATAACATTTGGCAAATTGACCCAAAATTTCTGAACCAATTGGTGGTTGATTAATACATAATCCATGATGGAAGCCTGTATAGACTATGTTATCATAGTTAAATTCTTCAACATGTTTTATAAGATTTGTTGAGGAAATTAACGGATATTTTTTGAATATATCCATTACATCACTGCCGTGCAAATCGCCAACTGTCACCATTGGATTCTTTGGTTCTAGCCAATCTAAATATTGTGATATTTTCATACCGTAATGATGATTTACTGTATTGATATACATATCACGAGCATACACATTTGTATTATTGTGTAATAAGTGTCTTTCGCCATCTGTATTATATTCGTCACCTAATACTTGATGCTTAAAAGGATCTACAATTAGCCACAAAGTTTTAAAGTCATCAGCAAGTGTTTTATATAAGACCTTCCTGTCTTTATAGACACATGAATCAATATTAATTGACATACTAGTCCTTTTTGATGTTTAACATGAATAAGCAGGTTTGTAGACATTTTGCCTGCCATTTAGCATCATCTACAGCACTATGTAATGCTTCTTGGACGCCTTTACGAGGATCTACAGCCATTAAACTGAATACAGTTCTACTATCACGTATTTGCCAATATGCCCAATTTGTATGAACATTCATCTGCTTATATAAGTTCTCTATTATGACCATATCAAATTGTGGGCCCTGGCACCAAATTTGTTCACAGCCCACTAGCCACTTATTAAGTGATGTAGCAAAATCATTTATTTGTACTCTGCCTTCTTCTGCAAATGCAATATCCTGAATCTCTTGTGATTGTTTCCCCCACCATTCTATTGTGCCCTGGTCAACATCTCTGCCTAGTTCTGTTTGGGCATCAATATCAAGTTTAGCATCAAAGAATGTGTGTGGTTCTTCGTTAGTGTAAGGATCAAACTTTACACCACCAACACTTAGTATAACTGCTTCAGGCGAAGTAGCCAACGTTTCGATATCTATCATTGCATGGGTTGTCATTACTTACGTTTTCCGTACATCTTAGAGAAAGTCAATTCTGCTTCTTCCATTGTCAACTGAGGTTCTCCCCATGCTGAACGTTCTTCAGAATTTGTAGTTCTCCATTCATTAAAATTTTGTTCGTAAGTTCTTTTTGGATTATAGTCAAAATTGAAATTACCCGTATCAATTATAATGCTTTCTGTAGTCATAAAATACTCCTAAATATTGTTATAATGTATTATACCGGATTTATTGGTTAGAAGTCAACCTTTTATACTTTTAATTTTTTGAAATATTGCTCGTAAAGTCTTTTTTCCCAATAGTATGCTTCACGTTCCCAGGGTTGATGACTGTAAGGTGTTTTAGAATGGTCAGACCTTTTCCAAGTTGACATTGCTTTTCCAGTTAATTCTCCGGAAATAAATTGTTTTGCATGAACTAATTCATGCGTTAAATTAATTAATATTTCTTCACGTGAAAAACGATAGCCTTCAGATGTTCTAGCAATTTCTATTTCAACGTCTTTTTTATCTCCCCAACAATAACCGCCTGCCTGTTCTTCTAATGCTGTATGCACATATACATCTACATTAACATTGCGTCTTAGTTTAATGGGAATAATATTTTCTAGCATTAATTCGCTAATGCGTTCTACTATATTTTTGTTTTTGAATTGCCCGTACATCTGAATATGGACCATATCTTGGTTCCTACACCTTCTTTTGATGTTGCTAATTATAGCATCTTTTGAGGTTGTGTCAACCATTATTGTAAGTCCATGAAATTGAACAATTTATCCTATTACGATATCTTCCATACCAGCAGTTCTTAGACGTGTGATATGTCCTATTTGCCATTGCTTAGTATCTAAGCCTTTCATAATACCTAGGTATTTGTTTCTTAACAGACTGTATTGGTTACAAAGGTGCTGTAGGTTAATTACACTTTCTTCGCCATCTACAAACTTATCAGCATCTCTACTTGATAATGTTCTGTTGTAACTTTCTAAATATTTTCTAAATACTCTACTACGTTCTTTACGCAATTCAATATTTAAGTGTTCAAGTATTGCTTCAATCTCTTGTAGTTGATTGAAACGATGTTCTGTAATGCCGGGCAAAGACGCACTAGATTTCTCCAGTGAGCCTTTGATTCCGCATTCGTACTTGGCTTCTTGTAGTTCCTTTTCATAGTAATTAATTGATTCTACAATTTTACTTAAATCTTCTACTACAGAGTTATACCAGCCTGCCATAACTTAATCCCATTCCTCTTCGTCATCTTCTTCATCAAAGCCGAAGTGTCCAACAATAGCATTTTTCATTGCCGAGTCAAACATGTTGATATTTTCCTGAATATCAGACAAGTCTAGATTTTCATCAGTAATTCCAACAAGTTGTTCTGCCGCTTGTAGCCTATCTTTTTTAGGAATATAATTTTTCATACTATCCCATAGGTCGATTAAAAAACTTAAATCAGGATTCATTGCTCATATCCTCTATGTTAGGGTCATCTACCAAAGTTTCATCATCTACTAAGTCATCGAAGTTTTCATCTCCAACAACTGGTATTTGATTCCACTCGTCCATAACTACTTGTAAACGTTCTTCAGTCCACTGCTTTCTAAACTCTTTGATAATCTCTCCTGTAACAGGTGATGTATATTCAAGTTTATTACCAGTTTTTGTAACGATACCTTTTGCTTCAAGCAATTCTAAAATACCTGAGTAAGGATTCATTCCTGTCTCATATGGTATTTTAACTTGTACACTTTCAAACGGTTTGCTGTAACGAGTTTTCATTACTTTACATGCCGCTCTAATACCTTGTACAGTAGTAGTTTTGTTACCATCCTCATCTTCTTTGAGCTTTAACTTTTTCATTGCTACTACAATACTACTTGCATATACAAAACCTTGTCCGCCGGATATTTTATCATCTGGATCAAACATATCTTGTGATGCGTATGTATGGTTAGTTGCAACAAGCCCAATTGGATGTGGTGCTAGTTGATTAACTGTATTCCTAACTAAGGCTGTTAATGCCTTTGGTTTTCTACCCATATCACCTTTCATGTCACCTTTTTCAAATTGTGCAACATCAGTTGGTGTTAGT
>Ga0181420_1000274_pt1 | contig 21118 bp, 21 predicted proteins | sample 43SPOviralmetaG_FD_130145 | JGI IMG/M metagenome (GOLD analysis project Ga0181420, IMG submission 130145) | Marine viral communities from the oligotrophic San Pedro Time Series (SPOT) site, San Pedro Channel, CA, USA - 43 SPOT_SRF_2013-05-22 | ecosystem: Environmental > Aquatic > Marine > Strait... | reverse complement strand
TATATAGCCAAAAATTGGCTTTTGCTTTATCTTTAAAAAAGTTTGTTAATGAATTCCAAATTCGTTTCATGATGTTTTTCAAGCATCTCCTTTAAGTTTGTGTCTACTTTTACTGTATATTGTAGACTAGCATACTTTAGTGTTAATGGACCAAAAGGTGCTAATCTTTGTCTAAGTTCACTATCGTATTTATCATGTCCGAAGTGACTTTTTAACAATTCAATGCCAATTAACTTCTGAGGAGTAGGTTTTATGTCAAAACCTGCTTGTTTTATAGTTCGCATCTCATATTGATAATATCGATGAGGTGCATTATCCACGAATTCTTGTGTTGGTGATTTTAAAACTTCACCATAACTTTGTGTAAACATCCAACTAGTGTACATGTCTACATAATGTTCTTGAAAATTAGTATACTCTTTTCCGAAAACTTCAGCCGCATGTTCTTGCGTTTCATGTGGTACAAATGGCATAAAGCCATTATTTTTTGTTCTTGTCCAATCGCTTGTACTAACATGCATCATAAAACCAGGATACACAATACAACAATCAGGTAGTAAATCAAAAAACTTACCTGCTATTGTCATCTGTGGCTGTGTAGTAGGAAATAATTCTCCGTATTTTTCTAACTCAGAGCCATTAAATAATTCCTCTACATCTATATAGAATAATTCATATGGTATATTACGTTTTGTACAATAATCGATTGTGCAATCATTTTCACGTTTACTTAAATCATTACTCAAAACAGGAATAGCGGCAACAAATGGAATGTTTGCCATTCTAAATCCTTGCATGGCAATTTGTGAATATATATGTTGTACACTATAATCACACCACACATATAATGGTTTTGTAAATTTTTCTCTTATTGCTATTGCAGTTTTTACTGCTTCTTGCATAGGAGTACCTGGAGTGTTTTCTGGTGCATTAACAAACATGTCTACATTTTGTCCGCCACCGAATTCACTAAATGTTACACCTCTCATTCTGCACCTCTATATAAATGATAATCATTTAAATTATAAGTTCTAATAAAAGGATCTCCAGGTTCTAATAATTTTACTGGTCTAGCCATAGGTACCCAATATTCTCTAAGTGTAAATGGTGGAGCATCATATGGCTGATTTAAATATTTTTCTTTGCATTCTTCAAAACTAGGTTTAACATCTGCATCGCAACTAATCATATGATATTCAAAAAGTTGACCATTTATATCTGCTAAAAACCTATGAAACATTGGTTCTTTAAATTTAAACGTTCCATATAACCAGCCGCTTTCTAAATTAAATGTTACACCCCTAGGCATTTTATCATCTAATTGTATTGCATTTGCATTTACAAAACTATCTAACGTAGAATTACCATATAGCACACTAGTTTTATCTCCTTGTCTAACTGGTAATAAGTGTTCTCCCGAGAAGTATCTAAGATTGGATACAGGCATAAACTCATAATACTTAATTGCGTTAGACGGTGTCTGTGCAAGTCTTAAGGGCCAAGGAGCACTACGAACATTGCTATCACTATAAAATCCTAATCTAAAGTCTAACTCTAATTCTTTATCAAATAATAATTGGCATACTTTATGTACTGCTTCATTGCAATTTGCATAATCAGGGTGTGTAATATCATATATGTCAATCCAATTCTGATAATACTTATTGTGCTTGTATCCGCCAACTTTTATAACACCATCTACTGCTACAGGACTTAAATCTATTACAGGTAAATCTGCATTTCCCCCAGCACAAACTACTAAAAAGCCTGCTTCTAAAAGTTTGTTTATGCGATAGTCTAGTATGTAATTACGTTCCATTTGCCAACTAAAACACACAATATGCGGGTCTTGTAAGCATAGTAGGTCCAATTTTTCTATAAGTGGTGCAAGTGTATCTTCGGCTTGAACCGTCGTATATGACGTTGTATGACGCTCTAAGACGTCAATATATGCACAATCTTCGTTGCTTTGTATACTTAATACATCATAATTACTAGTGATACTGTTAATAATATCGTATTCGTTTAATTGCAAATCGATAAGATATGTGTCATGTTTAAATGATTGTATTATTTCGACAGGAAATGTCGATATGTCGATTGATTTAACAAATTGAATTAACAGCATAGTTAATTACTTATCTGTTATTTAATAGGCTACCCTGCAAATACGGTGCTGGCTCCAGTAGTAACATGCCCACAACTTGCGGCGTCTCCTTTTCTAACAACTGGTTTTCCTGTAGCAAATACAGTTTTACTACCTTCTACGATTGTTGGAGATGCATGAGGTGGTTTACCATGTGGTGCTACTTTGTCACCCAATAAACTAGTTCTAGAACCTTCAGTGAATACTGTGGATGAGCCTTTTCCTAAAACTGCTCCTTTGGCGGCATCTTTACTAACTCTAGTTACTGCTGGCATAATAGTATTTAGTCTATTTGGAAAACGTTATCTCAAGAAAATGTAAATTAGATTCTATAATTTGTTTAACTTGTAATGCAACATCTACAGGTTCTAATTGTGGTTCGCTTATACCCATATCTGCAATCATTTGTGTTCTTGTAAAACCAGGATGTATTATAGATACCTTACATTTGATTTCAGAATTTAACGAATTAGAAATTGTTTTCTTACGCAATGTTTTTTTAGAATTAATATATTGCGGTGGGAATAATACAGCATCTTCAGTTTGAGAACCTGTATTAACTTTATATTGCATTATAGAGCCAACATTAATTATATACTTTGAATCTTTATCTTTCCAATCTAATAGTATGTCATCGAACATACTTAATTGGTAAGAACGTGCATAGGCATTGTTTATAAAAATATCACAATCTTTAGATTGTTCTATAATAGATTTTCTGTCTGCTGGAATTTCAATATTAACAGTATCTAGGTCAAAACCTATTACTGTATGTGTCTGGCTTAATAAAGTATAAATTGCTTTACCTATACCAGATTTGTGTCCGGTTACTGCTATTTTCATGTTGTTATAAACTAAAGCCTTTAAGTGTGTCTGTATCTATATCTTGTTTTGTACCACCGATAACATAACTACTAATTTCAGTTTCTTGTGGTGCTACTTGTACACTACCACCTGCTATCCATTGCTGGGTCCAAGGTAAAGGATTTGTTCCAGTGTTAAATATTTTTTCTTGTCTTACAGCATTCATTCTTTTGCCGGCAATAAATTCTACATACTGTTTTAATAAATCTGCATTAAGTCCAATAATACTTCCATCTTTAAACAAATAATCTGCCCAATTTTTTTCTTGTTCTACTGCATCAAGATACATCTGTGTAACTTCTTTATATGTTTCTTTTTCTATTTTAGCAAAGTCTTTATCTTCTTGTGGTAAAAGTTTTAACATTTGTTGTGTACTTGCTAAGTGAACGTTTTCGTCTCGAGCAATTAGTTTAATAATTTTAGCATTACCTTCCATTTTCTTAAGTTCAGCAAATGCCCAACTACATGCAAATGATACATAAAAACGTACACCTTCTAGTATGTTTACACTCATTAAACATAACCAGATTGCTTTTTTGTGTTCATACTCGCTATAACTTTGTAATCCTCGTTCTCTTGCTTGATTCATTTCTATCAGTTTATCATATTTTTCCGTAATACTATCAGCACAATCAACAATTTCTTTTATGTCTAACATTTCATCAAATACTTTACTAGGATTAGCATATACGTTTCTAATAATATGTGTGTAACTTCTACTATGTATTGTTTCACTAAATGCCCATGTTTCAATCCATGTCTCTAATTCCGGCACACTTACTATAGGTAAAAAAGCAAGATTAGGAGAACGTCCTTGTACACTATCTAATAGAATTTGTCTTTTTAAATTACTAGTAAAAATATGTTGCTCAAAGTCTGTTAAATCTTTAAAGTCTTTTGCATCACGTAGAATATCTACTTCTTCCGGTCTCCAAAAGAAACCTAACTGTTTGTCTGTAAGTTTATCAAATTGTTTATACTTAAGAACATCAAATCGCTGAAGGTCAACATTCCCGTCTAGGAACATATTGACTTTCGTGTGGTCACGTTTTTTATTTACTTTAAATACTGCCATTATATTTTACAACTATCGCAATCGTCATCATCAACGAAACTACTTGTTTCGCTTGATTCTATAAATGTTGGTTGTTCTACTTCTACGTTCATTTTGTTAATATCTATCTCGCCTTGTCCATCATGGGTGTTATTATAGTATAATTGTTTGCCACCATATTTATAAAAAGTTATAACATCTTGCAGTAAAACAGACATAGGAACCTTATCATCTTCGTAATGTTCGGGGTTATAACTAGTGTTTACACTAATACCTTGGTCTATATACTTTTGTAATACTGCCATAATCTTTAAATAACCTTGCGGAGATTTCTGCTCCCATAATAGGTCATATTTATTTTTAAGTCTTGGATAGCCTGGAACCACTTGTTTAAGTACACCGTGTTTACTTTGCTTGATACTAACATAACTACGAGGTGGTTCAATACCGTTTGTGCTGTTACTGATCTGTGCTGATGTTTCTGCTGGCATAAGTGCCATTAGTGTACTATTTCTAATTCCATATTCTTTTAAATCTTGTCTTAATCCTTTCCAATCCATACGTTCTTTGTGTTTAACTAATTCATCAACATCAGTTTTGTATGTTTGGTTAGGTGTTATGCCATGCCCGTATTTTGTTTCCATATTTTTAGGACAAGCACCTTTTTCTTTTGCAAGTTGATTACTTGCTTTAATTAATCCGTAACTCCATGCTTCTGTCCATTCGTCTACTAATTCTAAGTTAGGTTGTTGATATGTACTACCATTCTTTGCTAACCAATATGCAAAATTAATAATTCCTACTCCTAATGGACGTCTGTTCATTGTACTAAGTTCTGCCGCTATTACAGGATAACTTTGATAATCCAATAACTCATCTAATCCTCTTACAGTTAAATCTGTAACTTTTTCCATTTGATCAATAGTTTTAATTGCTCCCCAATTAATAGCACTTAAAGTACATAAACTAATTTCACCTTCTTCATCATTAATGTGTTTCAATGGTTTGGTAGGTAAATCAATTTCGCAACAAAGATTACTTTGTTTTACAGGTGCAACTTCCTCAATAAATGCTCCATGTGTATTTGCATGGTCAACATTCATTAAGTATATTCTACCTGTGTCTTTTCTTTCCGTTAAGAAATTACTAAAAAGTTCTAATGCTGGAATACTTTTCTTTCTAATACTTGTTTTGCGTTCAGCAGTTTCATATAATTTTTTAAACAAATCCTGGTCTGCAAAAAATGAGTCATATAATCCTGGTACATCATGTGGAGAGAACAATGTGATATTTTCTCCTGCAATAAGTCTTTCATACATCAGTTTATTAAACTGTACACCATAGTCCATATGACGTACACGATTGTCTTCTGTACCCTTGTTGTTCTTTAATACTAATAAATCTTCTACTTCTAAATGCCAAATAGGATAGTATAGTGTTGCCGCTCCACCTCTTACTCCACCTTGGCTACAACTTTTTACAGCACTTTGGAATAGTTTATAGAAGGGGATAACTCCTGTGTGAGTTGCGTCTCCACTCCTAATAGGCGAGCCAATTGCTCTAATACTTCCGGCACCTATACCAATGCCTGCTTTTTGACTTACATACTTAACTACAGAACTACTTGTTGCATTAATACTATCTAAACTATCATCCGTTTCAATTAGTACACATGAACTAAATTGTCTTTGTGGTGTACGCACACCTGCCATTACAGGCGTAGGTAAGGAAATTTTAAATGTACTAATAGCATCGTAGTATGCTTTTACATAACTCATTCTAGTATCTGCAGGATACTTTGCAAACAATGTTGCCGCAATCATCATATATGCTACTTGTGGTGTTTCGAATATTTCGCCTGTTGCTCTGTTTTGTACTAGGTACTTGCCGCGGAATTGTTCCATAGCCGCATAAGTTAAATACTCATCTCTAGTATGGTCAATAAAATTATTAAGTTCATTAATTTCTTCTTTAGTGTATAAATCTGTAAACTCAGGGTCATAAAAACCGTTGTCTATATTATCCTGTATTATATCACATAAACAAGGAGGAGTAAATGTTCCATACACTTGCTTACGCAAATGATAGTTAATTAGTCTGCCTGCTACATATTGATAGTTTGGTGTTTCTTCTGAAATTAAATCTGCCGCACTTTTAATAAGTGTCTCTTGAATGTCTTCTGTTACTATCTTGTCAAAGAACTGGATTTTAGAATTTATCTCAACTTCAGACGCACTAACACCAGTGATGCTTTCACAGGAAAACATTACAACTTTGTGTAATTTGTCTATGTTTAAGTCTTCTAGTGTTCCGTCTCTTTTTATAACCTGCATGTCTGTATCCAATGTTATCCATCAATATTTTTTTATATTATAACACCGGTTAAGGAGCAAGTCAATATATTAAATTAAAGGAATGTGTAAATTTTTGAGGTCTGTTAGTTCAACGTAATGTTCCTGTGCTACATCAACGTTGACTGCAGACATGGGATCGAGATTAAACATTTTTTCGTTGTACATAAATACTGCTCCATCTCTCCCATTAATGTTATTACTTATCACTTTCCATGTCGTACCTTCTGGTTTTAGGTAATTTAAATGACCTAAAGTTTGATACATAAGAATTGATATTCCTGTTGTACAAAAGTAGCCAAATTCAATAATTTCGAAAGCATTGGGCCATGTTTTTGGAGTCCAGTAATCTATATATCTGCTTTGGGGATTTATACTAGCAAATTCTTGTAGAACTGCATCTAATGACAGATTAGATTTTCTAACCGCCCTATATTGCTCAAGGCGATTCTCTAATGTAGTGTGTTTTTCGAACATAATTTAAAGTTGTTTTTTAGAATGATTTCCATCGTCTAGTAATATATTTCATTGTTACATTACTTGGCGTTGGTGATAAAGAACAGTTAGAACTAATTGTTACAGTACCGCTGGATATACCACCTGTGAATGTTACACCGTCATTAACTGTAACACCTGTGTCAGAAAACTCTGTTCCAGAATCTTGTACTACTACAGAACCACTACCACCATTTGCAAATGGATTGGCAGTATATTTCAATGTGCCGACTTTATTGTAATATAGTCCACCGGAAAATCTTGCATCCATTACATAGTCAATAAATAGTGTATCTATTAATGAGGAGTCTGTTCCTAACGAACTAACTGCATTAGGTGAATTAGCAGTTTCAAGTGAAATTGTATTTGGTTCACTGTAATCTGCTGTTGCACTACTTGATGCTGTTGCTTCGTTTGTTAATAATTCTATATTTGTTTTGATTGTTGCTAATCCTTTAATATTAGAATTAGTTTTTTCAAAATATAATTTGTTTATGATTTCTGCAAAGTTACCTGCTTCTTCATAACCATCAAAATCTATTTCACCTGTTGTACTGTTTATATCTAAATCATATGTTCCAAAAGAAGTTGTTGTAAATTGATTATTAATAAACACATTAGATAAAATATTTGACTTGTGATTGTTAGCAGTAAATAGTGTTACCATCCAATCTTCGAATTTTGCTTTAACAGTATTATCTGCTTTAGTATACTTGTGATCCGTTGCTAGGTTTAAGTTAATACCTATATTACTCCAAGTATCAATTCCACTGTTAGGCTCATTGAATAAAACGTATTCTGTTTGATCACTACTTGTAATATACGTTGTATTAGTGCTGTTAGGTACTAATGATGCTTTGACCCAATTGCCTGATGCATTAATATCTACAATAGCACTATTGAGCGTTTTATCACCACTTACTGGTGCTAATTTTAATGTTACACCTGGTGTTACACCAACGTTACCTGTAATCGCTGTTAGTACAGGACTAAAGTTTACTGTAACATTTGCACTTAAATCTCCACTTGCAACTTCAAAAGAATCTGTTGTTACATTACTAACTGATGTATTAGTACTTGCATTTATTGTTCCTACGGCTCCGTCAAATTGTATTACACCTGCATTTGCAAGTCCATTATCTCCGGAATGCATAATAACATTTGTTTTAGAAGAGTCATTATAAGGAATAACTTCTAAATTATTTGTTTTATTTGATGTTAAAGTTTCTGTAACTTGGAATGATGTAGTGCCTGTATTACTAATTACATATGGGCCTGCATCATTAAACTCTGTTGCATTTGAACCTATGAATTCTACATAAGCACCATCTGATAAACCAGCAGTATTACCAGTTACTGTAACTGTTGTTCCTGCAAATGTGGCTGTTACTGCTCTAGCAGTTGATGTTGCGTTTGCAGGCATGTCGCATATAAAAGTTGATGTTGAAACATCTGTTGTATTCTTAACAGGTAAAATTTTCTTATGTAAGTATCCTGCTTCTGTTACTCCAGCGGCATTTAATCCTTCAAAGTATACATACTCCTGAGAGCCATTGTCATTTGATACGTTGCCTTGATGTGCTAATCCTAATACTGTTGTTCCTGACTGGAATGTTATTGTTGTAGCACCTACTGTTGAAGTTACAAAATTACCTGCGTATGTACTAGCATCGTAACTTGAATTACCACCATACAATCCTACGTCATTTGGATTTTTAGCGGCTATAACAGTTCCAACTGTAACATTAGCAATATTAGAAACAGCAGATCCTAAACCAACAACATCAATATGTTTTGATTCTAAACCTATATAGCCTGTTCCTGTTTCTGCATTAACTAAAATGTTTTCATGGTTTAATTGTTGCCATTCTTCAATACCTTTTGCAGTATAAAATCCACTAATTGTTGCACCACTAGTAACAATAGTATTTGATGTTAAAAGATGTATTACCTGTGTATTACCATAGTATGAAATACTAACATCTTCACTATTTGCTGGTGCAGTTCTAAAATTTAATATATGGTCACTTGTTAACGAGTTACCACTAATAAAGTTATAATCAAATGCCGCATTAACTGTTGCACCGGAACCATCTGCATCACCTTTAAGTTCTTTACCGTTAACAATTACTGTTAAGTTTTCTGCTTTAAAAGGATTATTACTAATGTTTTGATTTATAACAACACTAGAATTTCCTATAACATCAGAACCAAAATTTGTTCTTGTATTATTAGTACCGTCTGACTTAATATATGTAGAACTTGTACTTGGATTCCAACTTATTTGTTTTGTTGCACTATTAAAATTTCCGGAGCCTTTAGGAAATCTAATATGAGGTACTTCGAATTTAATTATTTGACTGTTTGCTAAGGATTTAGTTAAATCTTGTGCATTTTGTGTTGTTTCAAATACAACTGTCTTATTGTAAGTTTTACTTGTTGCATCATCTGTATCTGCACCAATATAAACCTGTCTACTGTCTGTGGCAAAACCTATTTCACCAGGACGTAGAGGTTGTGGTAACTCCTGCTTCAGACCTCGTCTTTGCTGAATCCTGCTTACTATTACTTTTAAATTTGCATCATCTGATGTTGCCACAATTAACTCCAATAACTTTGTTAATTGTATTTATCACTTTTGTGCAATTAGATTTTAATTACAAGTTTGCCTTTGCCGTATGAGTTGTATAAGTTGTCGTATATACTAGGAACTTTGTCTAAACCATGTTCAATATGCTGTTTAAACTCGAAGGAATCATATTTATCAAGTATATACTCTTGGAACTGGTCCCACATGTTATAATGTCTACCTACTACATAGCCTTTGATATTAATATTATTTGTTATAACATTTAATAAGTTAGGTCCGTGTGCAATTTGACTAGTGTAACTTTTCATTAACCCACATAATCCTATTCTACCATTTAGTTTCATGTTGTTTATTCCATTAAGTAAATGTAAGTTACTTACATGTTCCATATAAGCATCAAATCCTTCTGGGACTAATTTTTTAGTTTCTCTATCTAATTCTTCTATAGACTTGTTTTCAGATATAATACTTTTAACACCTAATGACTCTAACCATTCTGCTTTTTCCTGTGTGCTAGTAAACCCTATAACTTCACAGCCTTTTTTCAAAGCCATTTGGGCAAGTAATACTCCTGACGTACCTGAGGCTCCGCTAACACCTACAGTCATTCCTTCTTGTAATTTTAGAATATCTTCCATACCAATATATGCTGTTAATCCTGCTAGACCACATACACTAAGATATAGTAAAGGATCAACATCTTGAGGTAGTACCTTAACCCATGATTTTTTGTACCAATGCTCATGCTCTGTATCGTCTAAAATTTTTGAATACTCGCTTATACTAGTTCTATGTACTACATGGTCTCCAACTTGTATGTCAGTTCTGTTGCTTTTAACACATATACCAATAGCATCACCTGGTAAATGCTCACCAGGATTAATATTAGTAAATAGGAAAGGTTTAAGACTTGGATTTAATGTTACATAAAGATTTTTTATGATGCAACCACCTTGTATCTCTTCTTCTCGTAATTCAAATATACTAGGGTCTGCTTGCCACAGTGGTTTAGATGTTATTGTCCAATATTTAGATAGCATTATAAACTACTATAGTATTGCTCTAATCTTTTGGTCCATTCGTTACAATAATGTTCAAAGTCATCACCTTCAATAATGTATTCTTTAAATTTAACATCTCTGCTAACCATTAGTATTACACCTTTTTTAATATTAGTGCCATACATTTCATTATGTGCCATTGCATAAGCACAACATTGTAAGAAGTAGTCTTGCACCCACTCCTCTTTTTTAATTTTTTTACTTGTTTTAAAATCTATAATTGCTTCGGCACCGTTATGCATTCCTACACAATCAGTAGTACCTGCATATAGACCTTTAGCAATTAATCCAACTTCAGTGCCCCATACTTCATCGACATGTTCGAACCCTTCTGTAATCATTAAATCACTCATATCTTTTGCTAGTATGCTGATATGGTTATTACCTTTGATTTCATAATCTTCGTTTAGAATATATTTTTCTAAACTGTTGTGAACTTTTGTGCCTAGACCAGCACTTTCCTTGCTAACACGATTTGCTTCTGCATCACCTACACGTTTGCGCCAGGCAATAAGAGCAGTTTTATCAGATGTTTTATCTAATACTGTAGTTACACTCGGTACTGGAACATTATCGTCTCCGATATATCTTCTACCTTCTTTAGTAGTAACTCTTTCTAATTGTTTATATTCTATTTTTTGGTTGAGTAACATTAAATAATCCTGCAAAATTTTCTTGTGTTTTATCGCCATAATGCACACCATCTGTGCCTTGGTCTAATATCATGTGTTTGTATTTTCTTAAAAATCTCATACTAGTATAACAAACTATTTGGTATTCTATATCATTAACTTTACAAAAGTATTTAAATGATTCAATACTCCTGTTAGTATACAACATTTTTGTAGTCGTGTCAAGTACGTCATACTGAGTTGCATCGGGCCAAGTACTATTAGGCATCAATGCTAATGTAATAGATTTACCGTCGGTAGTTTTATCTGAAACTAAAAATCGTTCGCCGTGAGGAGCAAACATTAATACTCTCTTATATGGGTTATCTTTGTAAATAGCCATTGCAACATCGCACATATCATGTACTGTTGCTCCTGGTATGCCTGCATTATAACAATTATCTATTAATTTGGGCCACGGTGTTTCTGCACCTATGCCAAATGTATGACTACAGCCTACTGCTAAAGTATAGTCTGAATACGTTTTAAGTTCATCATCTCTGTGCCATAAACTATTTAAAGTATATTCAATTTTACCTGAAAGGTCTGTAAAAAAATTTTTGAGGGGTATATGTCTATCGTATATGGTTGCACGTTTGACAATATTTTCCATTACTTCATTGATATGTTGCATAGTGTTATTTATTTACGATGCTTCTGAGTCTACTAGATATTTTGCAATTTTTGTGTGCCATGTTGTACCAAAATGTAAAGCATCTCTAGAAACATACTTATACCACTCCTCTAATCCTTCTTGGCAATCATTAACAATTTTAAGTTCTGGTAATAATGATTTCCAAACATTAAACCAATTAGGTAAAATTAAATCTTGTTCAACAGACCATTTAACGGTCATAAAAGTTGTCTCATCAAACATTTTTAATTCTATATCGTTTTGTATGCAGAAATTTGTTATACATTGTAAAGCCATCCATCTATATAATTGCCTAGTATGTTTATTTAAAACATTAGGAGCATATTGAAACTGATTTAAAAAATAATGTGCACCGCCTGTTATGCTTTCTACAAATCCTTTATCTGAAATACCTGTCCATCTTTCCGCATGTGGTATACAAACATACGCCTTATTAAATTTTTTAGTCTTATACATAGACTTCATTAATAAAAATGCATCAATTGTATTTCCAGTTACCACACCTGAATTGTATATAGGTAACTCTTCATCTAATTTATTATACCATAAGTCTTCTACTCTTAATCCCATACCTAGTGTATTGCTATCTCCAAAAACCGGGATAAATTTATTATCTTCCAAACTATCTAAGTCAAAGTTATTACGCATACCTTCTTTATTAAACGTGTAAGTTATTTCAGGAAAGGCGTTGTACCATCCGATTTTATCTGTTTTAAATAGTTCTTTATAGTATGAATTTTGTTTTTCTGTACGTTCAAAAAATAATGCTTGTTGTTGGTCATCGCCTAGATGTAGAGCATGTGGTGACCTTGGAATTTTATTAAGTTGTTTCTTAATTTCTTCTGATTCACTACTAGGAGTATCAAAATTAAAATATTGTGTTTGGTAAGGAAGTTTTGTTACATCAATGCCTGAAAATTTATTATCAAAAGACTCTAGTAATTCTGCATACTCATCTAGTATTTGTGATTGGTTATAGTTTGCAGGATCGCCTCCTCTAGTAATACCTTTAGCAAACTTAATAGCCATTTCTTGGTAGGTGACGTCAAACTGTTCAAATAGGCTTCCTTCAAGATGCTCCGCCGCACGGATTAAACGTTTTTCCATCGCGTTATTTATGTTTTAATTATTGTGGTAGTTGGTCTTTTACGGCGCCTAAGGCTTGGTCGCCGGCCATTTGAGTAACATCGGGTCCAACATCAAATTCTGGATCTGTTTCATCATTGTCGATTTTACCTTTTGGAGTGATATTTTGGTCATCTATATTAGCAACGACATCCATATCTGTAAGTGCTTTTTTTAATTCTTCTACACTTAATAGAAATCCATCTGAAGCAAGTGATTGTCTAAATTGTTCTGTGGATATATTTGATTGTTCTTCGCTGTCTGCCTGAGCTAGGCGATCCATTACTGCAACTTGCAGGTCGTCAAAATATGCCTCTAGTAGGAATACTTCAGCGATTCGCATGTTAAACTCCTGCTGGATCTTTAGGTGCGTCTACTGGTGCTCTACCTAGTGGCTCTTCTTCTGGTCCAGCCGCCGCAGGTTCTGCCGTATCCATAGTCATATCATCGATACTTGGATCTTCTTCTGGTGCTGGCATATCAGCAAGTGCCATGTCTCCGCCTGGAGCACCTAATGGTGCTTCGCCAGTAATACTGCCAATTGCTGTTTCCATTGCATCTTTAGTCATTTTAGTTGCATCTAAGTGTGCAGATAATGTAGCATTCATTTGCTCATTAAAACTAGCGGCAACTTCCGCTCCCATCTCTGCTCTCATTTGGTCAGCAATAGCAGGTAAGTCTTCGTTAGCCATTTTGCCTAATCTAGCAATCATGTCTTGAATATCGTCACTTAATGCTCTAGCCGCCATAACTACTTCTGCTTGTTCAACGTCAACTTCTTCTGCTAACATTTCATCAATAATACTACCGAACATACTTTCTTGCATTTCTTCGTCTTTAGTATCGCCTGTAATTTTATAAACTTTACCGTCTACTTCAAAAGAATCTTTGCCTTGTGCAATAGCATCTTTTCTTGCGCCTGTAAATTTGTTTTGCTCAGAAACTTTCATTCCAAACATTTGAATACCGCCTGTAACAGCATCTTCTTCTAAGCCATTTAGGAATTCAATAACAGCATCTCTGCTTTTACCTGATACTTCTGCAAACATGTCTAATTTTTCTTCGATTGCAGTAAGTGTATCAACGTCTTCAACTTTCATTCCTAATTCTCTTGCCATCTCTCCTAGTTGGAAAGCATCTAAGAATTTGCTAGGATCGTTACTTGGAAATTTAGGTGCATCTTTTCCGTTTGGTTCTTCATACATACCTTCAGACTCAGTACAACTACCTTCGTAGTAGGCTTTTGCCGCTTTAAGAACTATTGGAAGTACAAATTCATCATCATAAGCATATCGGGAATCTTGTCTGAATCTATTCATGCACTCTTTACTTGCTTCGTCTACAGTATATCCTGAATCCATTAATTGTTTAACAGTTTCAGTAACTTCTCCCTGCATAGCCATAGCCGCAGGACTCTCTGCATACATACCTTCTCCAAGCATAACGTCTATAACGTCTTTTACGCCTAAGTACTTCGCATAGTCTGGATCTAAATTAAATTTCTTGTTAGAATTTCTTAACTGAATAACTTTCTGCTCTGCCTGTTCTCTAACATTTTCTAGTTTAGACTTAGTATGAAAACCGCTGACTTTAACGCCATGATTTTCTTTTAGATATTCGTTAATCTTCCCAATTCTAGATTGAGGTTTTTGATTAAAATTTGCAATTTTCATTTTGTATTTCCCGATAAAATAAATTTGTTAATTGTATTTATCAATTTCAGGAAAAATTTTATTAAAATGATGAAGGGTTTGTTCGGTATCCTTGAGAATGATGTACATTACAGACATATAATGCATTAATATAGGTTTCTTTTGCATGTTGATACCTACCATATGCATCTTGTTGACGTGCTTCTGTTATAATAAGTTTCTCCATATCATCAGTAGTGTCTATTGTATTGTTGTAAAACCTTAAATCCATTATAAATTTATCAACTTGTGGTTGATGTTTAGTTACCACTTCATTTAATTGTTTAATTAATACAGGAATCTCTTTATTTGTTGCACGATTAAGAATTTCTTGAATAACGTCACATGCTTCTCTAATACTAATATCAGTATATGTTACTCTTTTGTCTTTACTATCAATTACTTTAAAAAAACTTTGTTTATTACCCACTACGAAGTATAGACCTCGTTTCGATACATTTTTAACTGTATTCTCGAGTTTACTAAGTAACTCTTTCTTCTTTTTAGGACTTAGTTTCCTACTTTTGGGGATAGGCTTTGTATTTAATTTTACCATTTTCTCTAATTTTTAATACTACACCACGTTGTCTTAGTTGACAAGCACAATGTAATTCTGATTCATTTAGGTCTACTTCATATATACCATTTTCATGTCTTAATTTATCAAATAATTGGTATTCTTTAGAATGCACTACCGTTGAACCATTTTTACTTTGTAGTATTCGCATGTTTACCTTTTAATTATAGTATGTTTGGCGTTACTTTTGTTGGTCTTAGGGCCGGGCTTCTTTTTAGGGCCTGCTTTTTTAGGCTTTTTAGGACGTTGTACAACACGTTGAATATCACTTCCCAAAGGAGCAACCACTGTTGCTACACTACCTGCTGTCATTGTTTCATTAATAATAATTTCATTAATCTTCATACTTGTATTTACCTTATTTTAATGATAATGGTACTTTTAATCCTGGACGGAATTTAAAAAATCCTTCTAAATTATCTAATCCAGCATCATGTAGTTGTTGTTTTCTAGCAATAAAGTTGTTATAATTATGTATTACATCTAATGCTATTTTATCATTTAAAGATTTCCAGTCAACAGGACTGGATTTTATAATATTAAGGTTGTTTAACGATTCTATAATCATTTTAATTTTAACAACAATATTATTTACATTGTCTATGTGTTTTGTGTCTATGATGTAATCAAAAGTATTATATTGTAACGACTCTAAATACTTATTAATTTTGTTAGGTCCTAATACAATAAAAGGCTGACACATAATAATTGGTTTAAATACTTTTTCAGATACAAATAAATTATCATCTATACTAGACTCTGTTACTATACTAATATCACAATCAAATAAACTATCTATAAACCCATTATCTGCAGACATTTTACGCATATGGATACTATCCTCATCTACTTTATCTAGTATTATAGGGTATTTTTCTTGTAATATATCTAGCCATTTAAGTGCTATATTAAAATCTTCTTTTGTTAGAGATTTATTACGCATTTCGTTATTTAAATAGTCTATTGTACCTTCGAATAACGTACTAAAAGGCACCGTAGGACTACTATAGAAGCCGTCTAAGCCACTTTCTATCATTGCTCCTAATAAGAGTGCTCTATAAGGTTTAGGGGCATTATTTAAACAATTAAACAAGTAACGTTTACTTAGATTAGTGTCTATATCAAATAGAAAGTCATTATCAAACTGTCCCAATATTTGTAATTTAGGTTGTAGTTCTACATGTAATTCTGATAAAGAATCCTCTAAAAAATTATTAGAACTAATAGTTTTAAAATTTGTATATGGTGTTTTACTTTGTAGTGTTTCAATATTAATACTGCTATTACAATAAAATGTTTTTTCTGGATTTAAATTATAATGAAGAACTACCTGAGAGATAAATTTAAAAATATATTCATCTGCATGTCCTTCTGCACTATTATCAAACAAAATAACAGCATTATCGTTCTGCATAAACTCTGGTACTAATGGTGTGCAAGTATATTTGTTGTGTTCCCAAATATTATATAACATTTTAGAATCCATACCATCTATACTAATAATATAAATTGTTTTTATTCCTGGATATAAATTTTCTTGTTTTTCCCAATGCTCATCTAAATGCCGGCACATACCATACATGGATGTTTTTGAATTTGTCGGCACATGTTCTAGCATATCTGCTTTGCCGCAACTGTACAAAAATTTTATAAAAGGATTTTCAATATCTGCAAACTGCATAGCAGTATTTAACAGATATTTAGGAAAGTGTTAGCCAAAGATGGCTACCATTACGATGATTAGTAGTGCCTTGTTTAGCATAGTAGTCGTATAAGGCATCGTCTACTAATCTACAATGTATATTAGATGGTGCATATTGACCCACTGCTATAGGATGATATGATATCCAATTAACAATAATAAATTCTCCTTTAAATTGAGTTTTTAATTGTTCAAATTTTGGATCAAATTCTTCTTGTAGAATATGTTCTAAACTTTCTACCATTATGATAGTATCATATTTGTCAAACTCTATTTCTAATTCATGTATAGGAGCATTATATAATACTATGTTTGTTAATTCTTTATAAGTGTCAGGAAAATAATGTCTAGGTGTTTCTTCTAAAAATGTAGAAGCATCTTTGCCGGGCTCTATAACAACTAGTTGTTGTTGTATACCCATTTGTCTAGCAAGTTCTGACAAAAATGTAATAGTTTCTAATCTGCCGCCGCCAATTTCTAATATACTTTTTGGTATTCTAGTGTGATTCTTTTTTATAAAATTTATTTGCGATTGTGCAGAATAGTCCTTTCCTATAAAGCCTTCGTGTCTATGATTATTATTTAAAATTGGGAATGTTGTTACTAGTTGTTCCCAAGTTATTCCGTAAGCAAAACAAACAGCCGCAAATGCATCTCCCCATTTTAACAATTTATTAGAATAACTTACATGACCATCACTATGATCCATTGTATATTTAGAATATATTTCTGAATAGTTTAACGATGTTTGTTTTTCTGCTGTTTCCATTATTTTTTGCCAGACTTCATATTTGCACACCAGTGGTACATTTTTGCTTTCTCACCACTAGATTTTTTAGCCTTTGCTCTTAAACTACTTACCGAACCTTTACAACTTGCTCCTGATTTTTTGACTCTACCAGGTCTGCTTTTGCCTTTCTTTTTACCGTCAGCAAAGTTTTCTAATGCAGATACACCCTTGGGTGTCGGTTCATTACTAGGTACAAAGAATTTATGTTTGCCTACTTTCTTTTTCTTTAATTTATAAGCAGGCATAGTTTTATAATCTGGTACGCCGCCTCCTCCAAATATCTCATCCATTTTATCTTTAAATTTTTGTTCGTATGTAGGTTCATCACTTACTGTTTTACTGAAGTGATCTATAAGTTCTTCTATAGTAGCATCTACTTTTATAACTTTTACTTTCTCCAAACCTTTGTGTAATGCAATATCTAATCTATGATGCCCATTTACAACATAATTGTCTTTGTCAATTATTATGGGTCTTATTGTTCCGTCGTTGAAACCTCTTTTAGCCTTTTTGTGCATACCTTTAACACGTTGGTTTTGCACAGGCTTCAAGGAGTTTGGTTTGGCACTAAGTTTAGAGAAAGTAAAAGGTGAATCTACTAAATCGCCTTTTCTAATTTGTGGCATTATATTTCGAGCAAAGTTTTTATCAGATTTGGGTCTCTGTACTTCTAACTCAGTGATATTCATTATAGACCTGCAGTTATACTATGTGCCGCAGTTTGCTGAGTATCTGTTAAATTAATATCTTTAACTGCTACAACAATACCTCTGTCAAACTTATCTATTAAATCTTTTGCGTTTGTAACGTTTGTTAATTTTTGATTGGTTTTATTGATATACAAAATTTGGTCATGCCCTTTGTTAATGTAATAACTTTGGAATTGTAAAGCAATAATTAATCTTTTTAATAAAGATTCGTTTATCCCTTTTGATGTTGCAATTTCTTCTATTTGTTTTGCATACCATCCATTTACACCATGCAATTCTGCAAGTGTTTTTACTACTTCATAAAAATGTCCATTTTTCAATCTTGCTTCACCTGAAAATGTTGTCTGTGAAAATATTCTTGCTAGTGATCTAAATTGGTCTCTTGTAATGTTTTGTTCTTTAAAGAAAGGATTATACACATATGCAAATGAATCACTACTAATAGCAGGTAAATTCATTCTGGCTGGATCTAACTTATATCGAACAATAGTATTAGGTTTATCTTGTTTTGCCATAAATGCCTTCCATTCTTTTTTGAAATCTTTATTAAGTTTTTGTTTAAAGAAATGTGTAAGTAACTTGTTTAATGTTCCTCCTGCTAAATTACCTTTAACTACAAAGTCACTATTGAATTTTCCGCCTGCTGTTGTTTTACTATCGCCAACACTATAACTACCTGATTTAATTTCTACTTCTTTGCCCGCAACACTTAAATCTCCTCTAGCACCTTTTTCCGCTGGTGCCGCCAATAGTAATAGTGCAAGTTCGCCTGGGCCAACATTGCCACTAGTGGTGTTTGCTACAGTTTGATACATTAATCCATCATCAACTAATTTATTATATATACCGATATATCGTTGGTTGCCATGCCTTTCAGCCGCTCTTTCAACAACCTCTGTAAAAGTAACCATTTCAGGAAGATTTGGATCTGTTCCAATTGTCATTATGTCTTCCATAGCAAGTATTTCTCCATTAGCCGCCGCTGTTAGGAATTCTACTATTTCTGCACGGGTAAATTCTGGATTGTCTGAAAATAGTTCCGGGTCTTTAAAATAACCTATTAATGCTTGTTTTATTTGTTCAACAGACTTGACTTCAGACTCTTGTTTCTTTTTGTCTCTTACAGTTAATTTTTTACCGTTAGTATCTTCTTTTGCTTGTTCAATACCACTATCGCTAAATGTAATATATTCAAAGCCGCCTGATATTTTATCGCTAAGTTTATTTAATAACTTATCTACTGTTGATTGATAATTTCTTATTTCGCTTGTGGTTTGTTCTCTGCCTAAATCTATTGCGGCATCAATGTCTTTTTCTGTTGATGTAAATTGCATTATTTGGTTTTGTACTGTAGACATTTTTTGTTTATAATCATCTAATTCTTTAGACGCATAAGAACATTGTTTTGCTAATTTAGGATTGGCGCATTTTGATTGCACATCTCTTTCTAACTCTGCAACTTTAATAACTAAATTTTTAAAGTCTTGTACAAGTTGCATAGGTGCTTCTTTAAGTAAAGTTCTAATGTGATGTTTGCTCCACTCATTGAGATTTATCTGTTGTTTTTCTTCATCACCGAGAGCATTTACATAATGTCTTACAATACCTCTTGCACAGGCATCTGGTCCTGCTTGGGCTATAAGACCTCTAAAGTCTGTTAGCATTTGAGGTACAGGAATGGCTTCATAAGCCAACATTTGTTTTTTAAGGTCACCTACTGGAAAATGGTCTGCAAGTAATTTATTAATTATTCTAATTCTATTTAAGTCTGGTACACTTTCTTTAATTACGTTACCTTCGTCAAAGTCTAGATTAAATTTGTCTTGTTCACTATCACCAAATGTATATTCAACTGCAAAGATTAAATATCTACCTTTGCCTGTGTCTATACTTACATCTGATACACCTAATCCAACATTAGCAGGAATTTTACCCATCATGCCAGGTAATTTTAAAGGAATTTTGGCACTTGGAATAAGATGTAAAATCATCTTACCATTTTGATATGGTATAGTTTAAAAGTGTGTTGCAGACATATCACTTTTTATTAATCCTGTTGTTTTAATAGTTCTCCCAAATGTGTTTGGTTTGATTTCTGGTTTGCCTGTTTTATCACCTAATTCTTTAGGTCGTTCTTTATGCAGAACTAACATATTATGTTTAAGGTCTTGAGGTGTTAGTCCCCTAAATCCAGATTTAATATAACCTTTATCTTTTAATTCCTTTTCTAATGGCTTGATCCATTTAATAATAGGTTCTTTTATTTGTTGTGTTGCAACTGGCTTATCTGTTTTAGTAGAAATATTAGTATCGTCTGCTTTAGCATCCATAGGTGCTGTTGCTAGTGTTCCAGCAAGTGCGGCTCCGGCTACACCTTTTTTAACTTTTTTCCAATCTATTTCGTTTAACATTTCAGATTGTTCTATAATTCTAATTTGTTCTTGTAAAGGTAGTTTATCAAATTTAGCAAACACACTTTCATAACCGTGTCTACGAGTAACTGCTAATGCATCTTGAAAACTATCAAAAGGATATCCAGGATTGATCTCAAATCGATTTGCTAAAGTATTTAAAACCGCCGATTTGAAAACATTATCATTGTCTGGATTGTTTAAAAATCCTACTAGGTCATTTAC
>Ga0181420_1000273_pt1 | contig 21145 bp, 17 predicted proteins | sample 43SPOviralmetaG_FD_130145 | JGI IMG/M metagenome (GOLD analysis project Ga0181420, IMG submission 130145) | Marine viral communities from the oligotrophic San Pedro Time Series (SPOT) site, San Pedro Channel, CA, USA - 43 SPOT_SRF_2013-05-22 | ecosystem: Environmental > Aquatic > Marine > Strait... | reverse complement strand
TTATTTCTCCATCCCACACTAAATCTTGTGGGACATTAAATAAATCTCTTCCATCTCCTACAAATCTATTGGCTTTTACGTTTGCGGATGATGTAATATTACCTGTTACTGTTAATTCATCTGTAATAGATGCATCGTCCGATATTATTAATCCCTCAGCTGTTATAATTCCACTTGAACTTATATTTCCTGATGCTGTTATGTGTCCCCTTACATCAACTTCATTTCCTATTAATGATGCACTTGAACTAATATATCCTAAAGCTGATATATAACGACTAGATATTATATCTCGAGAGGATAATATATCTTGACTAGTAATGTTACCACTTGCACTTATATCATTTGATGCTGTTATTGCGCCCGTGAATTGATGTGTATCATCAGCACTATTTCCAAAAGCAGTTGAACCTGATAATGTGTGGGTTGTTATATTAGTAACTGAGGAAGAAACTATATAATTTTCAGCCGTAAGATTTTCAAATGTAAAACTATTTATACTTGTAGAGCCAGAGCCAAAGAATAATTTACCATTATCGAGGTTGATTGCTAATTCTCCATCAGCTAATCCTGTGGGGACTGCTGATCCTGTTCCTCTTTTTATTTGTATTGTAGTTGCCATTTGTTATAAATATTTAAAAAAACCCTCCATCCATTGTTCCTATAAAGGATGCTGCTGTTATTGTGCCACTTGCGCTTACTGCTGATGCTGTTACGGCACCTCCTAGTAAGGGGTAAATATTACTCATAGCTATAGATCGCATATTCTGGGTTGCAGAAGAAGCGGGGTTGCTATCAAATCCAGCTAAATAGGTTGAGGTAGTGCTATTTAGGGCTCTAAATATAGGTCCATTAACAGCATTAATCAAAATATCAGTATCAGATATTGTTGTTGATGTTCCTGTAGCAGTTATATTTGCTATGTTATTTTTATAGAGTTTATAATTACCACCATTATGTTCAAGCAATACCCCGGTTGCATTTGCTACATCCCCACCATCACTACCACTTGTCATTTTAAATGAAGATACATTATGAATAAGAAATTCATTAGTGGAAAATGCTGTGTTTAGATCTATTAACTCTACATTACCAATTTTTAGCATATTGTGGTGATTTGCATCAGCCATTGCTCCGGAAATAATAAGTCCAGAACCAGTTATTATTAAACCCGATCCAGGGAGTTCCAGAAAATCAAATCCAATTGGATATTCACCTACTTCAATGTGTGAATTTGAAGGACCATCAATTGATAAGCCATTACCTGTAAATGAATTTGCTGTTATTGTGCCACTTGCACTTATATTACCTGAAGCTGTGACATTACCTGATAATTGTATATTGAGACCTTGTAATTTTGATGGTGAAGAGATTCCACCAAATGTAATAAGTCCTGAAGCTCCTTGTTGATCATTAGATCCAATAATTTGATTATCATTGGCATCTAATATAAATGATTGGCTAACTATATTTACATCACCATGGATTGTAGGATTACCTCTTAATTCAGTACTTCCGGAAACTTCTAATGTTGTTACTCCTCTAACTGCTAATGATGAAAAGTCTGTAAGAGTAACTAGAGAACCCGTGCCATCGCGAAGTATTCCATCATCCGTTTGTAATACTCTTTGATAAGTATCTTCTATATTTTGGCCTGTTAGATCAGGTAATGCCATAACTTATTTATTTTAGTTTTGAAAGGCCTCCTATAACTCCTTTTATGATTTTATCTTTTTGTACTTCATTAATTGGGTGTTTATCTATATAAGTTGCTACTATATGATTAAGTTTGTTTTTTCTAAAAGAGACATTAGATAGGGTAATTTCTTCTTTAATTAGTAGTTTAAGGATATTTAAAACATGTTTTTTTTCATTTAAAGTAACTTCATTAATATTTTTTACCTTAATAGAAGGTTTTCCTTCTTTAATAATGTTTCCTTGTTGTGATTTTACTTCAACTTGTACTTTTTTAGCAGTGTCAACTTCAAAATTAGACTCCCAAGGAATAAAATAAGTGTCTTCAGCTATTACTTCTAATTTAATAGTACCTTTAGAGTTTTCACCTAGAATACCTTTTAGCCTTTTAACTGGAATTTTGCATTTTCCTTCTGAGGTTATACTACCTTTAAATAGTAAAGATAAGTCAGTTGTTTCAATAACTAAACGTGCTTTTGAATTAGCTAGGGATGCTCCTTCGAGTTGAATATCACACTCGAATATTTCTTGTTTATCTGTGTATAATTTGTACATGTTTATAATATTGTGACGTTAATACCTAGTACCTCCTCTGCGAGAAGGTGAATGTCTTTGACAGTAATTTTATAGTCTTTAATTTCTTTTTCCTTTTTTATTGTTTTTCCTTGAACTTTGCATATTAATTTAATTAATTTGTCTTTTTTTTCTGGATCTTTATCAAAAAATGGATGAATAAAATCCTCTTCTGTAGCAGTTGATGCTATTCCAGCAGCATATTTAACTAATGAAATTTCATCCCATGTATAACGAGATTTACGAGTATTAGTTGGAGCTACATTCCATTTAAAGTTAGCTTTATTCCAGGTAGTAGTAGTTTTTGCCATTTATTAACCTTCTAATGCCTTTATCCTTTCTTCTAGCTTTTGTATAAGTGTATTTTGCTCTTTGCTTGTTTGAATTAATAAAGGGACTATTTCTTCATAACTAACTCCCATCCACTTATACCCTGGGTTACCTGGTTGAATATTATTACGAATATTTGTTCTCTCCAACTGTGAAACTACTGTGGGTAATACAGTTTTTAACTGCTGTGCACTAACACCTATTCTTACTTCTGTGTTATGTTTTTTTTTAATCTCCTCTGAATGCCAGTCATAAGCATTATACTTAAATTCTATAACATCTATGTTATTAATAATTTCCTGTGGGTTGAGTGAAGATGATTCTATTGGAACTATAGAATTTTTATTTCTTATATCAGAATATACTGCCTGTGCTCTTCCGGTAAATATTATTCCACCTGCACCATCACCTTGCATGTCATCCATATAGGTTCCATTACCACTATAAAAAGCTATGAATTTATTACTTCCACCTACCGAACTTGCCGCAGAGGGCCCAAGTTGCATTTTTATTCCATCAGAGGTAGTAGCGGATGTGTTGGTATTACGAATATATGCAAGCTCATTGCTTGTATTGCTTTCTATATGTAAAGGGAATGTGGGGGCAGTAGTTCCTATACCTACCTTACCCTTTAAAGCTGTAAGTTCAATGTTATCATTACCTAGGACAACACTATTTTTTCCTACACTTATAGCATCCACCCCTATAACGATAGTATTAGAATTAGGATATACTACCTCCCCATCCACATGCTCATTATTTCTTGTATCCTTTCCTATAAAAATATTATTGGATGATTGGTTTGAATCAGATCCATCTGCTAAGAATTTCCCCGCTTCGTGACCTATTGCTATATTATCATCACCAGTAGTGTTATTATGTAGAGCATCAGCCCCCAATGCAATATTATTTTCACCCGTAGTATTCTCATATAATGCTGAATCTCCTAGTGCTATATTACGGTCACCAGTAGTGTTTTCAAATAATGCTTGATAGCCTAATGATATGTTCTGGTTCCCAGTAATGTTGTTGTTAGATGATTTATATCCTAGTGCTATGTTACGAAAGCCAGTAGTGTTTTCAAGTAATGCTTGAAAGCCTAATGCAACGTTATTATCACCACTAGTATTATCGCTTAATGATCTATATCCTAGTGCTATATTATTTTCACCAGTAGTGTTACTATCCAATGCTTGTCTGCCTATTGCAGTATTATAAATGCCACTAGTATTATTTCTCATTGAGAGATAGCCTAGTGCTACATTACTACCACCAGTAGTGTTATTCTCTAATGCTTTAAAGCCTACTGCAATGCTAGCACCGCCACTAGTGTTATTCTCTAATGCTGAATGGCCTACTGCAACGTTAGAGTCACCAGTAGTGTTAGCTTCTAATGAGTGAAAACCTACTGCAACGTTCTGAAAACCCTGATCCGTATTATTAAGTAATGCTTGCACGCCTACTGCTGTGTTACCTGGAAGCCCCGGGCTTCCTACCGTTAGAGTGTTAAGTGTTAGGGCATTAGATATGGCATTGTTTCCTAAGTCTAAGGTTTGAGTGGCTGTGTGGTTTCCTAAATTATCACCTGCATTTACTTGGGTGATTTGAGTTATTCCCCCTGTAGTAGAATCGTAGGCTAATAGATTTTCGTCGCCTGTTACTGTGGGGACTACGCTTGCGCTTATTTGCGCTAGGGTGGCATTACTGCCTGAGGTTATGACTTTCTTCCAACTTGGCATTATATGTGGTATTTTGCGGTTAGTTACGGCAACATTACCGCCTACTTCCCATAATTAGTGGGCCAACAATATACTATCAATAAATATAGTAGCTTTAAGCAGGCTTAAAATTAGCTATTTTATTTTCAAATTTTTTTAAGGTTGATGATACCGTGTGGGCATTTTTACCTTGAAATTGTGCTTGATGTATAGCTGCAATTGCTAATTGTATTTCCTGGGGTTCTAATTTAATTGTTAACATAACTTATTTTATTTAATCGTATATACATATACAGAAAAAAGCATCCCAATGGATGCTTCTTTCAATTTTTATTATATTTTATTTTTTATTATGTAACAATACCTGTGTAAACATATATTCCATATTCATCATCTGTATCAACGTAGAAGTGACCCATACGAGAACTCTCATCCCCCCCATCAGCAAATCCCATTACAGCTGATGATGTTGGGGGTGTATTACCCGAATTTCCAGCTGTGACAATAGTTGCTACTTTGACGTCAACAGTTGCTGTATTACCAGCAGGGGAGGCACCCGCTTTGTCTATTGACCAGTTTTGGGTAGCATCATCCCAAAATAAAGCTGTACCTGTAGTTGCTGTAGTTGATCCATCGCCTGTATTGGCGCGTTCTACTATAATACCACCATCACTTGGGGTGCCATCTGTTGCTGAGCCAGAAGCTAGCAATATAAAACTATCTTCTACTGTTAGGTGTGTGGAATTTATTGCTGTGGTCGTACCATTAACGGTAAGATTACCAAATACGCTAGCATTACCAGATATTCTTATATTATTAAATGTTGGTGAATCAGTTCTTTCTAATCCTAAATCTACTAGACTGGAACTTCCATTAATACTTGCGGTGAATTGGCCTTGTGCGGGGCTACTAAATGCCGAAGATGAGACTATATTTGTGCCTGCGGTAGAAAATGAGGCATCTCCTCCACCATAACTTCCTGTGAAGAAGAATTTGCCTGTGTCTGTATCATATACTACAACACCATCTGTTATAGGGCCTGCGCTGGCTGTTGTGTCCATAGATAGACTTGCAAATAAATGGCTACTTCCACTTATTTGTCCATCAACTGTTAATGAGCCAGAAATTTGAGAGTTTCCGGATATACCTAAACCTGCAAATGTTGGGGAGTCATCTTCCATCAACCCTAAATCTACTAGACTGGAACTTAAATTAATAGTTGCGCCTAATTCACCTTGGTTAGTGCTATTAAATGCCGAAGATGAGACTATACCTACCGGAATATCACTTAAATCTGGATAAGCAGTTATTCCTATTCCGCTTGATGCTGTATAGTGAAATTGGCCTGAGCTAGTGTCATATGTTACTACTACATCTGAAGGCATAGCCTCAGAGGATGAAGCGTATAAATTACCACTTGCACTTATACTACCAATGGATCCTACAGCTGTTGAAATGTATGCAAATGAAGCTGAAGTTGCTGTTGCTGTTAAAGTTGGGACGTCGTTTAATATAAATTCACTTCCAGTAACACTAACCGAGCCTGTAAATTGGTGGGCTACTCCTCCACCAGCAACATCATTGATTGAAGGGCCTGAGCCTGATCCAAATATATTACTTGCAGTAAATACCGCTGAAACATTTTCAATGAAACTTGTTCCTGTAAATGAAAATAAATTTCCACCTAAAGCTATGTCATTGTCAACTCTAAGTTCAGAGGCTGTTATGCTAGTAGATGCTGATATATTAGCCACTATTATATCTTCAGGAAGACCAATTTGAATCGTTCCATTCCCCCCTGCTGCTTGATCTACTGTAACTTCATTAGCAGTTCCAATAATGGAAGAGGAAAGGTTTGCTGAGGCAGAATCTAAAAGTACATTAATATCTCTTTGTTCAAAGCCACCTACAGCTGTAATTACTGCTATATCAGTAGAAGTAGTGTTGGTATTTAGTGATGCTGTTAAGCCACCATTTATTCTAACTCCTCCATTTACATTAAAAATATTATATGTAGATAAGTCACTTGTTCCAATGCCCACTCTGTCATTCACCCCATCTATGTGAAGGAGATTGGCTATCGTATTTCCCTCTACATTAAAATTTAATTTGTGTTGATCTTGATTTATTACTATACTTGAGGTACCACCTGCTAGATCCTCAAATTCCATAAAGTTTTTACTATGTAGAAAAACTTCTAACTTATCATCAGATGCTGAAGGAAAGTGGATATAAGTGCCACTACCATCTTTAGCAACGATCTTATTATCTATAGTAAGATTACTAAATGTTGGAGAACCTGATATTGATAAATCTTGTGGGGTTGTTAAAGTTATACTTGCTGTGCTATTAGTTTCACTAACATTAAAACCAAATCCATGGTCAAATGAAGTACTAAATAACATATACTCTGTTCCTGAGTCAAAATTTGTAGATGAATCTACAGCTACAAAACTTGGATTTGATGGGTTTGATGCTGATGATAATCCATGAATAGGGAATATTGGGGATTCTCCACTAACAGAGCCTTGTGATAAAACAACAAAACCCCCTGAGGCACTATCAAGTGCTAATAATTGCTCTGCTCCTCCTCCTCCAGGAACCGATGAGGCTGTGATTTCATTAACTTCTATGTTTGAGCCTGAGACTAGTACTTTTTTCCAACTTGGCATTTTATTTCTGTATTATTGTGTTATTGATAAATATAAACTTCATTATTACCCCTATAATATTGATTTTGTTACAAATCTTGGTGTTAAGTTAAAGATGCTAGAGGAACTTACTAAATATACATCAGTGGTTCCTGGGGTGTTATAATACCCATATGAAGCTGTTGTTTTTAAAGCAGCATCACCATGAAGAGGTGAACTTAATGGATTTGAAGTAGATAAACTACCAGTATATGATCCTGAAGGGCCTGCTGTTCCCGTATGGTAATAGAGGGTTTTAAATGTCCCTGAGCCTGTTGCTGCTGTAGTGCTTGTAGGGTGATATTGAAAGGATCCACTACTTACACCAAAGCTTGCATGAGCACCATTATATACTATAATTTCTCTACTTGACGCAAAGGAATAAAGGCTACCTGAATCTCCGTCTCCTGCCATTTTTATTTTCAACGCATATGAGGCGTAAATGCCTTGATCATCATTCGAATTATTAATATTAGTTACTATTCCAGTACCTATAATAGTTCCAGATACTGGTGATGAAAAAGTGTTATTAGTACTAGTAAATGAAGCAGTGTTACTACCCCTATGATGGATATTGATTAAAGAAGAGGTTAAAAATATACTTTGAGTTACTGTGCTTAGCGGAATTCCTACTTGGAAATTAGTATGTGTTGAAAAAGTTGAGTTATTTTCAATAAGAAAGTCAACTCCAGCACCATTATCAATACCTGAGTATGATTGAGTAACTCCATTAGAGGTTCTAAGTTCATAAGAAGCTGTTACAGCTCCTACAAAAGAACCTGATGGGCCTAATGATGATGTGTAAAATTCTTCAACTATTTGTGTAAATAGAAGATTATCATCTACATTACTAATTTTTGAAGCAAAAGCTGCACTTATTTGTTGATAAGCTGTGTCAGAAAATCTAGATTTAGCATCTGAAGTATCGCCAATCATCATATCTTGGAAATTCTTTTTTTTATATGGAATATAAACTACTCCATCATCAGTTCTAACAATAGAACCTGTTTCTACTTTAGTAATGTCAAAATAAAATGATTGATCTCCTTGCTTTAGTCTATAAGGGATTTTATCTACTCCTACAAATCTAGCAACTTGGCCATTAATTGTTCCTCCAGAAGCCGCAGATGCCGAAATGGAAGTAGCGGAAGTAAGTTTAAATTCTTTTCCTGATTTTTTATCCTTCTGAATTGACATTTTCTTCTATATATGATTTTATTTGGTTTTGCAGTTTTAAAGCTACATTATATACTATTTGAATATCTTTACCATTAAAATCTGATTTAGCTATTAACGTTAATAAATATCGAGCTTCCTCTAATTCTAGATTGGAATTTTCTTCTTTTTGTTTTTTTTCAACCTTAATTGGGTCTTTTACTTTATTACCTTGTATTCTTGATTTTAAATCTTTAAATGATGCCATACCTTTATTTTTTATATACATATACTAATTATATCCCTAAATAGAATTGTCCTCCTAAATATATTATTCCCCCATCCACTGCACCGGGTTCTGTGGGAAGCTCAGCAAAAGAAAAAATTCTATTAGTATCTACTTTAACTGCGTCATTCCCATCTTGGGATATTAAAAATATATCACCGGTGTTTTGATCATCTTGGTTATTTACTATAAAAGAATTTCTTACTTCTACTTTTTTTCCCGTGGCTGATTTAAGGTGAGTGTCAGAAATTATCCAATCATTATCCCCTTCAACAGTAATATTAGTAGTGGTGCTTACAGAACCTCCTGCTCCTGCTCCACCTCCCCCTACAGTAGGAAATCCAAGGGTTTTAGCTCTAGTACTAGGTTCTTCAATAACTGTAGTTGATTGGTTTAATACTATTTGAGCTTTACTAAAAAATCTAGTGTTTTGTTCCTTAAGCTTTTTCTGAATATTGTCAGGAACTACATATCCTTGTAATTTTAAGGTAAAATTAGCTCTAACTATTCTTCCATCGTCATTACTTAATTCATTTATATTAGTAAATTGATCTATCATAGCCATAAACTTAAATCTTTCGGGATCCCCCCAGTATGAATCAGAAGAATAATTTACGGCTTCAATAATTTTATTTAACTGTGAAATGTAATCTGTCCAAATTATACCACTATAAGTTAAATTAATGTAATCAGGTATAACTACAGCATTAAATTCTTTTTGAGGGATTCTATTGTTTATAATAGAAAATCTATCATATTGATTTTTCTTAGTATAACGCTCTTGTTGAGTAATATATAATTGAGGATTATTAGCATCTATTTTATTGCCTAAATCTCTTCGTTTTTCAATACTTTCTCTTTTAAGCATAACAAGAGGTGTTTGAACTTTGCCTCCTTTATCTCTATAAAAACCATCTTTTTGGGCTAATTTCCATCTTTCACCTGAACCATAAATAACCGGAACATCTATAAGATCACCATTTGATATAACTGAAGGTTTTATGACATTTTCAAAATAATAAAATATTGCTTCATCTATATCTTGAAGACCTAAACGGAAACCTGAATTTGCCTTAGAATCATTTTTACTATTGATATTGCCCCTATTTTTATTAGGTCTAATATCTGGTCCTAAAGCTATAGCGGGAACATCAGGTGATCCTCCTTCATCAATAGCATTATTTATTATAGCTTGCTGAGACAATTCATATTGTCTTGATACTTTAGGTTTTTTTGCAATTCTTTTAGACATTAACTATATAATTGAGTACGGGGATTAGAATTAGTTGATTCTACTTTTGTAGTAGTTGGATAAATTCCTGATTTAAAAGGGATTGTTTTCAATTGTTCAACTCTTGATTTACTACCTTTGCAGATTATAGAAAGAGATACACCAAAACCATCTGTGTCCTCATTCATTGAATAATCTGGATTTTTACCGGCAAAAAATTGGTTTTCTACAATACTATTAAATTCAAAAAAATCATTATTATATAGTACTATGTCACCAACTTCAGGGACTAAATTTTTTTCTACTAGATTAGCTCTTAGGAAAGCAAAAGTAAATTGTTGTGTAGAATCGGGTCCAAAATCAGTTTCACTCCATGCTTGATCCTCTCTTGTAATTAAACATGGGAATAAAAGGGGTTCATAATATACTTTATTTTCTGCTTCACCATATACATTAGTTACAGTATCCTGAAGAACAAATTTATAAAATCCAACTTCTTGTTGGATAATATCATTCATTAATTCTTTATTCATTGTTCTAAATAAAGATATATCTCTTGCCCCTCCAAATAATGGCATTATAGTTTAGTTAAAGTTTTAGGGTTAAATTTTATATGACGCAAACCTTTAATTCTCATTCCTGGATCTCCTTTATCACTACTTAACATAGTAGTTTTTAAAAATTCTAAATCTTGTTTGGGGTCATTTCCTGCTACAAATTTCATAGTTGCAGTGTGGATTTCTTTACCATCATTTCTAGTTCTATTTTTAGCTTCTATTTCATCTGAGGTATTAGAATTGATAATGGTGACTTTTCTAGTTGCCCTCATACCATCTAATATATCAGTAAAGTTAGCGTCTTTATCAGATATTACTGATACACTTACAGAGTAAATATTAAGAGCTTCATTTAATATGTCTTTTAATTTAATCATTAGTAAACGTAAATTGGATAAGGTACTTTAGTAAGTGTATCTTGAGCATTTTGTGCTTCATTTGCTTGTCTTTCAAGATATTTACTTCTTGATGATTCTTCAAGCATTAGTTTTAATTCATCAATTAATGCAGTCTTTTCAGCTGCAGCTTCACTTCTTAATTCTGCAGCATTTGTAGTAACTTCAGCACCCGGAATTGGAACCGTTGAATATTTACCCCTTATACTAGCTAACATTTCTTTAGTAACTGCTAATGTATATCTAAAAATCCATTGTCTTGATGGAGAATTTACAGTACTATATTCTATATTAGAATAAGGTACATTTGAAACATTAGTAATTAAGGTAGTATCTGAAGTTCTAACTGGATTATTTCTATCAGTTTTAACTACATAATCAAAATATAATTTTTCACTCCTATTAGGTATAGGGAATATTTTTAAAGAATCATTTCCTATTAATTCAAATGAATATGCTGATTTTCTTATTTGGTCATTAAATTCTATAGCTTGAACTTTTAAAGCATCATAATATGTAGGCATTAACATAAAGTTTACACCAGGTGAGTAATTACCAAACCCAAATGACTCCATTAGGGATTGAATACCCGTGCCTGTGCCTGCGTAAGGATCAAAATATCTTACAATAGCAGGTGGAGCATAGTGGTAGATTTTTTTAATTTCTATAGGGGCCCCTACTCCTCCTGGATTATTAGAGGTATTAGTCCATAAGTCTGTTAGAGAGTATCTTTGTTGGCCTATATTTATATCTATACTTCCGGTTTTGTATGTAATATTACCTCCAGACCCTGCCTCTGTTCCATATTGTTCAGCAATAGCAATTGTATTGCCCATATTAGGTTGAACTAATAGATTATTTAAATCTGTTTCATTTGAAGCTCCCTCTAAATTTCCTATATTCTCAACAATTTTATATTGATAAACATATTGAGCATAAGTAGTTACAGCTTCCTCAAATGCTGTAAAGAAATTTACTGCTTGCAATTCAATATCTACTATAGGGTAACCTAATCTTTGAGCACACCAAGTTGCTACTTGATCTGCGCTATTTTGGAATTCTGTGTCGGTATCATAGAAGCCAAAGGGTGTTGGATTAGTTGTGTCAGAAAATGAGGCAGATCCAGGCCAAATAGAAATTGTAGACATTAATTTATTGTTTGATTATAAATATAAAAAACTCCACAAAAGAAACTTTTAAGTAAAAAGAAAATTAGATACTTAACTTCTTGTAATTTTAATGTTACTTAATTTTCCTCTTTGAGACGAAGTATATGGAAAATGTGCTATAACAGGATTTCTTCCTCCAAAATCTATACTTCCATTATTTAGATATAAGTCATTATAATATGCTGGGTGAATTGAAGAGGTTTCATATCTTCCTAAATGATAGAATTTATCAGGATTTGATAAAATTCCAGGGACTTCTTTTACTCCTGTGTTATGTAGCCAATTTCTTACATCTACAAAACTAGCATCAGGATTGACTTCTAAATAACAACAGACTATTCCTGCTACTAAAGGGGCAGAATATGAAGTACCACCCGACTCGGCAATAGAATAAAGACCTTGGGTGAATGAGGAACTACTATTACCCGATAAATTAAAACCATCAATATTAGTAATAGAGGAGGTATTAAATGTAATACTATCATAGAATGAACTTGAATGGGCTATAAGACCTTCTATTTCTTGAAGTGGATTCGCGAGAGTATTGGTAGAATTAGTTCCTCCTATTACTACCGCTCCCCCTATAGCATAAGATGATATAGCTTTACCATGGCATTTGCGCGTTTGGGGAAATATTCTATCTTTAGTAATATTATTAGGAAAATCCCCTCCATATGCACCATCGAACATTGTTTTTTTATTTTCTGGGGAGTTATAAAAACCCTCGAAATGGTTAAGCATTATCATACCCACTTGAATTGTTGAATAATTACTTGCCCACATAGGATTTCCAAGACGTATAGGAGTATTTGGAGGTATAGGGTCTTCTGGTAAAGAGTAGAATTCACTATCTTCTTGTCCCTGACTCCATCCAGTAAATTCTGTGTCAAATTCTACATAGGTATTATATAACTCATCAGAATATAAATTTGGGTCATATAATGGATTTTCTTCTAAGGAAGAACTTTCCATGGTCTGTTGTATTGCAGCGTTTCCAGCAGCTTGTGTAATAATGATTCCTTGTTCAGCACATTCTTTAAGGGCTTGGGATAAAGTTTGAGAATATTCTGATCCTATTCCTCTAGATATTCCTAGTAGTTGTATATTAAGGTCTGATATTTTTTTATTAATTCCTCTATTTATTCCATAATCATCTACTGGTGGGTTTAGGTAGTTGCTGTGATCCGAATTTGGATAACCATTACTTCCTCCAGGATCTGTGCTACCCGTATATGCTAGATTACCCTTTACTACAATTTTAGATATATGGGTTTTAGGGGCTGTTGAGGATGATTCTTCAAAAGCTAATCCTCCCCCCCGAGGAGAGTTAGTGCTGTATTTAGGTGAATCACCGAAATGAAAAAATTCTTCCCTACTACCTGAGTATATTCTTATGGGATTATACCTTGAATATGTTTGTTGGAACGTATTAACTGGATTAGTGGGAACAAATGTTTGGGTATAAGTTCCTGAAGAGGTGAAGTGTAGATAATTTCCATCAATAGAAACTGTCCATCCTAAAGGGTCAGAAGTAGGATTTAAGTGATTATTTATATTATTTGCTACTCCCTCCCCCCAAGAAGATGCCGTTGAGTAGAAATTTGCTGTTACATTGTAGGATGCATTTATTCTTTGATCTAAAAGAGTAGAATTAGATGTAGTACTTCTAAATGCAAATATATAATCTCTTCTACTTTCATCAGATATTTTTTGGCCCTCAAATCTTAAGGCATTAGTTTTTCCTCCAAACCCCAAAACAAAAGAATCGCTAAATTCTATGGAACCTGATATTCTTTGTGTTGATGGAGTAAATTGTTGATAAGGAGAAAAACGGGTGTTAAATAAAAAGAAACTAGTGTTTACTACAGTACGATTTCTTCTACCTGTTTTGGGGTTGATAGGTTTAGTTGCATCCCATAGTTTAATTACATTAAGAGTTTTTATAAGTTCATCATATTTATTTTCACTCGCTATATAATGTATATTTGCTCCCTTTGCGAATCCACTAGTTAAACCTACAGCCATCATTAAACATTCTTGTTTATGAGTAGGACCTTGGCCTATTTGTGTTTTATAGATACTATCGCTTGCAGGATTATAATTCCAAGCATTGCCATTCATATTTCTATCTCCTCCATAATCGCTCCAATCTACAAATTTAACTCTAGTATTACCATCTAATCCATGATATTCAGCATGATTCCATTCTTGTCCACCAAAATTTTCCCAATGAACAAAATCCACATTTTTACCATCTACTGAGTAATTGTAATCATGGATATCTGTAAAGGCCTGAAGTCCCTGTGGTTGGAAAGTAATTTGGGATTCGCCATAACCTTGTGAATCTGGATTTAAACCTAATGTCCGAGAAGTTTCTCTTCCATGTGCATCTTCATGAGGAAGTAGCGTAGATCCTGAATACATTTTATTTATGGGTAGTGAATGGTAATAAGTTGCTGTGTTGGATAGGGTTGATGTGTCTATGTCTCTTGTAAAAGCGGGAAAAGGTTTAATTCTAAAATTTCTGTTGGGGATAGTACTTAATAATGGTCTTCTTATGTCTGCCGGAATATCATTAGATACTGAGCTAGTCTCTAGATATATAGATCCTGTTCCAATCTGACTATCAATATCTATAGATTGGGTGCTAATTAGTCGTACACTAGATATTAGGGGATCATTTTTTATAGAAGCTGCCTCAGCATCTGTAAGTTTATATAATCCAAAGCTTGTGAAGGAGGAAGTTGCAATAGAAGACGTAACTGATCTATTGGGGTAATAAGTTTCTGCTCTTGTTTGTTTTTCTAGGGTTAAATCTTCTGAGTATTTAGAAGATGGGATATCCATTATTTCAGTAACTTCTTTTATAGTTTTTCCTAGAGAGGATGAAACGATTATACTATATAGTTTAAAACTCATTTTATAGAATTATTAATGTAAATCTACCCAAACACCATTAGCATAACCTCTAAATTTATGTGATCCAGTATCATATACTATGTCTCCATTTAGTGGGGATGTTATTGATGATGTTGTTGTTCCTGAGAGTTGTAATTTATTTTTTATTACTACGGCTCCATTAGTAGCACTTAAAATTAAATTACTATCAGATTCTATTGTGGGTACACCTGAGCCAGAAAGATTTAAATCTCCCTCAATACTTAAATCATCAACCGTTACATCCCCAAAGTCAGTTGTACCTTCAAAATTACCTACAAATGTTGTAGCTGTTACTGTGCCAGTTACTTTTGCATTACTTGCCGTTATAGGCGTCCCAAAAATAACTGATGTATCATTGACAGAAAATGTACTAGTATTATTATATCCTAGGTTTAACTTATTACCATCATCATAAATAAAACCGCCATTTCCAAGATTGTCTCCATCTGTGCCACCAAATACTATAGATCCCCCTTCAATCTCACCTTGTCCCTCTGATCCTCTTGGAAGAAATAAAAATTTAGATGTTACTCCCCCACCTATTGTTATATCACCACTTGCACTTACATTGCCTGATGCTGTTATGTTTGTGAAAGTTGTTCCATCTGTTAAGGTTGTTTGTATACCAGTTAGTTGGGAGCCATCACCAAAATAAACACCAAATGAAGCTGTTGATGTTTGGCTTGCACTTACATTGCCTGATGCTGTTACATTGGCATTTAGAGTTATGGATGATCCTTCTACAAATGTACCTGAACCAAATGTGTTACCAAATTTAAAATTTCCATCCTCTGCAAATAGTACTTTTGCTGATTGTATGTAGTATGCGTCTAAGTTTTCAGCATCAAAATAATCTGCATTAATTACTCCACTTGCACTTATATTACCTGAGGCTGTTATGTGGTTGAATTTTATATTACTACCCGTTATAGCAAAGCTACTAGTATCAATTGTTGTTTGTATGCCAGTTAGTTGGGAGCCATCACCTAAATAAACGCCAAATGAAGCGGTTGATGTTTGACTTGAACTTACATTACCTGAAGACGTTATATTATGTAAAAAAGAAGAAGTAGCATTTATAGATTTAACTTCTAAATCGATACTTTTACTGATAAAAGGTTTTATAAATAAATCTCCATCAAAAGAAGCATTTTCTTCAATGAAAGCTCCAGCAATTGGAGCATAAAAATTACTTGAAGATCTAAATGCTATATCAATAGGGTTTGTAGTATCATCAACTATTATAAGTGTTTTTAAGTTTCCTATTCCTGCTGAATTATCCCATCTAAATTCTACTATATCGCCTGCATCTGGTATTCCTGCGCTACTAGTTATCCATTGGGTGGTAGCTGCTAAATATTTAGCAGTATTGCCATTTGAGGTGTCAAAATCAGAGACTTTAGCTCTAAGAAATTTACCTGATGATGTAGATATGAGGGTAATAAAAGAGCCCAATTCTTGATAGGAAAAATCGGCTTCTGGAAACCCTGTTGTACCTCTTGCTAAATCTATTCCATTAAAAGAAGAAGTGTTTAAACTAATAAATTGAAAAGAGCTTACTTGGCCATCTAAAGCAACATTAACAATTCCTTCATCTACAGCATCAGTCCCCAAGTCATCCTCCTTTGTTAATTTAAATAATATAGGTGGATGGGTGATGGAATAGTCTTGATCTCCAGTATTTGTGCCACTGAGATTAGATCCTCTAACAATTCCTGATGTTTCCAATCCTCCTCCTACTATTGTTAATCCACTTCCTGTGATGGAAACTGAGCCTGTGAATTGATGGGCTACTCCACCACCTGCTGTGTCATTAGCTTCAGGTGTAGAGCCTGATCCAAATACATTACTTCCTGTAAATGTTGCTAATACATTTTCAATAAGACTTACACCTGTAAATGAAAATAAATTTCCGCCTAAAGCTATATCGTTTTCTATTTTAAGGTTAGAAGCTGATATTGCTCCGCTTGCACTTATATTACCTACTACTTCTAATTTTTCTCCTGGTGAAGTTGTTCCAATACCAACGTTACCGTTTGACGTTAATCGCATAGCCTCAGCATTATTTGAGTTAAAACTCATAAAATTAGTATTATGCGAATAGAAAATTTGCCCTGAGTTACTGTCGTCTGTATCTCCAAACTGTATTTGTCCGTTTCCTGTTGTGCCTGGTGTTCTTAATTTGATAATAGTGCTGCCATCACTAGTCGTATTGTTTAGTCTGATTACAGGATTTGCACCTTCTACGTCTAGTAGTTGGTTTGGACTACTTGTTCCAATACCAACTTTACCACTCCCACTTAAACTCATAATAGGATTTACCGTGTCTGAGGATATATCAAATCTATTTACTTGATCCCTAACTTTAATTTGAAAATGACTTTGGCCTGTAGAACCAGCTTCAAAAGCAACATTAAGATCATGGTCACTTATAGTTGCAAATTTAACATCATAATCAGTACCACCACCCCCACTAGCGCCAGATGCCTCTACTAATAAACCACTAGATGATATACTACCTATATTACTTAAATTGTAGGCAACTTCACTTGAACTTGTATCTCTTGTTGCAAAGGATATATATTCATCTTGTGCTTTGTTTAATATTGTAGTGTTACCTTGTAATTGTATAGATGCTAATGTGGCTGCATTAGCAGTACTAAGTGTATCAGATCTAAAACTTCCAACTACTTTTACGTTACTTGCTGTTATATTGCCTAATAATACGTCTCCCTCTAGGGAGGTACCTGCGGATCCAGCAGGTCCTGGGGTATTAATTTGTACTGTTTTTGTAGTTCCTTGATTTACTGTTACTGAATTAGTAGTTGTACTAATAGAAGTATTAGTATTTTGGGGAGTTACGGTTATTTTATTATCCGTACTTGTTATTGTGACTTTATTAGCCATATTAAGATACTGTGGTTACTTCTTTAGATAATTTAATAACACCCTCTAATATACGAGTTACTACAGGAAAATCACTCCCTGAGACTATTTCTAAGTCATAAACAGCTTGAGTAAAATTAAAAGCTGAAGAAGAGTTAGCAGATATAAATACTCCTATAGATCCAGAAGATAAAGGATTTACATTATTGGATCCCTTAAAATTTAAACCAGTGTTATCCTCTGCTAGTGAAGAGGATAAAGTGATATGTGTAGTTGATCCGCCAATTTTATCTTTTATTTGCATTCTTCCATCATAGTCTGATAGATTTATAGGGACATTATTTGAATCTTTGTATACTACTTCAAAATCGACAGTAGTTCCTTGTTCTATAGTAAAATTATATTTTCCAGCAGCCATAAGGTATTTTTATTATACATATTAGTGATATCCATTTAGCAACTCTAAAAGATTATCTATTGCTGCATGTCTATGTGAGTCTGTTAGTACAGTTTTAAAGACATACTCTGAATTAGTTAATTTAGACATATCATGGTAGGCTGAATGTTGTTTATCTCTTAAATCTATTTGATAAGAGTCACCACAAAATATCATTTTTGAGTCTTTACCTAATCTTCCAATACACATTGCTAGTTGAGATTTTGTTAAATTTTGATATTCATCTACAATAACAACTGCGTTATCAAATGTTCTACCTCTAAAATGTGCTAATGAAACTAATTCAATTTTTTCGTCTTTTTCTAATTTTTCTAAAATTTGGGGTTTATTGTAAACCTTTCGCATATTGGAACGTATAGGTACTAACCAGGGTTCCATTTTTTCCCTTTCTGATCCAGGAAGAAATCCATTATCTTCAGTTGAAATTGTAGGTCTTGTTATAATAATTTTATTATATTGTCGTTTAAAAAATTGATCTAAAGCAATTTGAACTGCTAATAAAGTTTTACCTGATCCTGCTTTTCCTACTACAAAATTATAGGGATGGGTTAAAATTTCTGTTTTTGCTATTTTTTGCTCTTCTGATAGAGTTACTGAGAACCTAATATTACCCTTAGGGGGGGATTTTTCAATATTTTGTTTAGCCATTATGAATGGATTAAGAAACGTTTGTTACCCATACATATAAAAAAAAGGGCCGCTTTCGCGACCCTTTCTAAAATAGAATTATATATTAATCCTTATAACCTACACTAGGTTAAGGTTATGACAAACTACTTTACCATAGAAGTCTGGACGGACCATCTTCTTAGCGTAACGAGTCATAATTCCTTTACGTGGTGTAAATGAAGTAGGATCATATACAAGTGGAGTCATAATTAATGGAATATAAGGTGCAAATACAGCTCCTGTTTCTAGGAATTGATTTCCTTTGTATCCCATTAGGATAATATTCTCAGTCATATATGGGTTTTTGTAAACCGTGTAGCGAGAATTAATCGAACCGATTTTCTGAACTCCCATAGCGTACTTATTAGAATCACCAGGTGAATCCGCAGCAAATCCAGGAATAGATTCAAGGACTGTGCTTATAGTAGGAGAAACTACCATAAAGTTAGCACCTCCACGAAGTGTTTTCTGGTGGATTTTATTACTAACTGATTGAAGTTTAACACCTAGGGTTTGGAACCAAGACATCTTAGTATAGTATTGACCTGTACCAGTTTCATCAGTAGTGTTACCATTTGAATCAACTTCTTTAGCAATTTGGGCACTCCAGTGATTAGTAGTGTCAGCATTTGAGATTAGCATATCAAGAATTTCGAGATCAATTTCCATTGAAATGTACTCAGAAAGAATAGACGTTAATTCTGCCTCAGCATCAATACTATGATAAGCATTGAGGTCTTGAGCAAATTCTGGCGTCCATTGAGCCTTTAACTTACGAGTTTTTGCAGTAACTGTGTCACTTCTTAACTGTACGTTAATTTCTGGGATATCTAGAGTAGATACTGCACCACCACCTGCTGAAGGAGCTGTGTCTTTATCTTCAAAGTCGCCTCTATCGTTAAGATTGTCTGGACCTTTCTGGTATTTAATTGTAATTGAAGCCTCATTACTAGTACCACCTGCTGCAAATAAGTCAACGTGGTCATTACCTGCTGTATAGCTGTTGAATTGGTTGTAGTTAGTTAATGTACCATCCTGTACAACATATGATCTTACTGCTTCAGGATCGAAGTCTGTAATAGATGCTGTAGGGACTCTAAACTGATCTACGTTAGTTAATCCTACTGCATCAATGAACTCTTGATCAAAATTAACTGATGATGTTGAGTTAGCAGTAAGTGCAAGGAAAGAAGCTGAATCTGAAGCTACAGTTGCAACTCCACCAGCAGATTCTGATGCATATAAAGTAACTGTAATATCATTTATAGAATACCCAAAAGTACCGGCACCATAAAGACCACTATTAGTACCTGCAGAAGGTAAAGAAGTTTTCTTTAAATCTGAAGTAGCTGAGTAAAGGCTATCACCTGAGTTAAATCCTGCTTGTTCAGTTCCATATTGGAAGTCAAGGTAGAAAATAAGACCAGAAGGTAAGTTCATAGGCTGTACAGATACAAGATCCTTAGCTACGATTTCACCAAATACCCTTCTTACGAGAGGAAGAGCAACACCAGCCCACGCTTCACTATTTCCAGTAGAAATAGAAGTACCTGTGCCTGCACTAGATTGCTCATTTACGAGTTGTTTAGCTTGGTTCTCTAAGAGAACTGCCATGTTTGTTTTGTCTGTTTCAGAAGAGTAACCTTCTAACAGACCGGATCTTTTCCACTTTGATGTAAGTTTAGCAGCCTCGTTTTGCTGCGACTTATATGGAGAAGCACCCTCTAATAATGAATTAATATTCATAGTTTTTTAATTTTTAAAATTTAATATTTGCGAGTTTTTGGAATCGAGACACCGTCTCATCAACTGATTCCGTAATAACCTTTTTGGGAGCATTACCACTAGCTTTTGAAGATCTTCCTAATCCTTCTTTAATAGCTCTTTTCTCTACACCTGTAAAGTTGAAAGATTCTTGTAAAGTTGAGAATACGAGTTTTGCTTCGTTGGCAGTGTTAGCCATGTCTAATGCATCAACTACTTTAACCTTTTGGGCTTCAGTAAGTGCATTAGCTCTGAATAGTTTATTGCAGTAGAGAAGTTTTGAATTTAGAAGATTCATTTCAGAAAGAGTCTCTTGGAGAGAAGTAACAGTTGCCATAGCTTCATCACGCTCTTCTTTGAGCTTTTTGACTGCGCCATCGTATCCTGTTCTACCTTTTCCTCCGACTTTTTCGTCGTAGCCAGTAGCACCTTCATCAACTGTGTCTTCATCTTTGTCTTCATCTAAAGATGATTCAATTTCAGCAACTAAAGCATCAATGTCAAAGTTTTCGTCAACAGTTTTGTCACCGACGTTATTGCCTTCGCTTCGTCTTGCTGCGCCAGCAGCTCCTCCTATCTTTTGTAACATACCAAAAAATGCTTTCATTTTTGGGTGTGTTTTTGCAAATT
>Ga0181420_1000270_pt1 | contig 21214 bp, 10 predicted proteins | sample 43SPOviralmetaG_FD_130145 | JGI IMG/M metagenome (GOLD analysis project Ga0181420, IMG submission 130145) | Marine viral communities from the oligotrophic San Pedro Time Series (SPOT) site, San Pedro Channel, CA, USA - 43 SPOT_SRF_2013-05-22 | ecosystem: Environmental > Aquatic > Marine > Strait... | reverse complement strand
CTCTTGTATCAATATGATATGTATTATAGTTACCATCTGAACCAGTTCCACCAGAGTAATTTATAAAATGTGTATCACTACCACTTGAGTGGCCTGCTCCCCAAGAGTTATGTATGTTTTCAAAAGATTTATTAGCTATTAAGGCGTAATCTATTGAACCTGTTTTAGCAGTTTCAATTCCAGAATCTGTTAATGATGGAGTAGTTGTAATTGAACCTGTTTTAGGACTCTCAACTGCAGAATTTATTAATGATGGAGTAGTTGCAATTGAACCTGTTTTAGGACTTTCAATTTTTGAACCAGTCATTATTGTTTCAGTTAAAATAACAGAAACTGAACCTGTTTTTTCTTGTTCATAAGTAGATGTTGGTGAACTTACAACTGGATTAATACTACCTGTTGCAGTGTTTGGATTTACCTCCACTGAACCACTCATGTTTTGATATTTTTGTTTCTCTAATATGGTTGGTTTTATCTCTACACCAAAGTTAGAATTTCTATCACTAAATGTTGAACGAGCTGGAACTATTGTTTTTAATCCTTCAGAAATTGAATGATTAAACATATTTTCGTGAGCTCTTATGAATTGATTTGTATCAACACTTATTGGATGTGCTTCAAAGAAATTTTCTCTAAATGTATCAAATTCACTATATGATTCTGAATAGTAGTTTCTTGGGTTTCCATATAATGTTTCAAAATTATATCCACTTAATGTATCTAAAATAAAATTATCAACAAAAGTTTGTGGTGAACGATATAGTTCTAATTTTGTAGATGTATTGAATAATGGTTTACTGTTCGCAGACTCCAATGGTTTTACTGCTGATTGAATTGGACTTAAATCACTAACTACATTTCTTCTTGGATTTATTAAAATATTATTGTCATTTGCTTTAGAAGTATTGTCTTGTAAAGTTAATTTTATAACTTCAATTAAATCAAAACCATAAACACTTGATGTATTGAATGTTGTTCCAGGTTTTGTAAAACTATAGTCTGAAAATGTAGTCTTAGGTGATGCATCAATAATACTTAATGTTTGAGTTGATGATGATACCGAAGCACTTGAATAATTCTCATTTAATTTAAAATGATAAACCAATTCATCTTTATGTGCATTTATTGAATTACCAACAGTGGAAAATTTATTCAATATATGTTGTCTAAATTTAGAAGCACTTAAAGAAGTGTTCCAACCTTTTATCTGTGCCACCGAACCTGTTATTGTTCTTCCAACAACTAAATTTGATGAAGATAAAGGATGTCGTGAACCACTTGATTGGAAATTTTGATTAGCTAAATTATTATTATCTTCAGTCAATCCACCACTAATGGACATTGAAATATAACCCAAAGTATCAATTGTTTTACCTTTTTGTAATCCAGCGTACAATCTATATTCTTGTGTACCACTACTTGTAATACTCGCACTAACTCTTTGTAACATTACATTCCATAATTGTCCATCTGTCATTGTCGAGAAACTTGTTGACATTGAAACTGCATTACTAGCTATAGCTAAAGAACCAGTTCTTGAATTATTTAACCTAAATTCAAATGATGAACTCACACCAGCAGTATCAGGTTTTAATCTTAAATCCCAAAGGTTTTGTGTACCACTACCACTACTTTTTAATAATTCTTGTGTATTAGTTGTTGTTGAATGTTTGTAAACAAATTCTATTGTATTTAAATTAGCACTATCCATCCACCAATCTAAATTTAAAATTCTTTTATCAGTCGCACCAATGTTGTAATTATATAATTTCTTTTTGTTTGATGTAAAAGAAAAACTTCCAGTTGATGAATTTAAATCTAAATCAACACCTGAACCTGTTGGAGGATTGTTTATAAAAATTCTTGGGTTTGATTCTTCTGTTGAACCTCCAAATTCTTGGAACTCCAATACATCAGGTGGATAACCATAAGTGTTTAAAAGTGCTCTAACTGAATTTTTTGTTCCTTTTGATTTATAAATATATAATAAATTGTTTAGAGTTTTTCTCCAAGTGTTGGTTTTAATATCATCAATTGAAGTTACACTTGTTAAATAATTTCCTAATGTATCAGTTAAACTACCTGTAAATGGGTTTATAGCCTGCCAACCCATATTAGATAACAACATTGGTAAAGTGTTATCAGGTGGTGAATCGGTTTTCTTATATCCTCTTTTATGAATTGTTCCCATTGAATCAATATGATTTTTAATTAAATCATATTGTTCACCTTGAAGATTTAAAAAATCTTTCATATCATTGTAGTCGGAACTCTCTTGAATATAAAGAGGTAAATTGTTTTCAAATGAATGTATGTTATCAGTATCAAAAGCTGAAGCAGAATCAATAGCTCCATTGTACCAATTAGTCCATTCTGTAGAAGTTGTTTTTACAACATTATCAAATGGTAAAACATTTGTTGGATTGTTAAAAGTTACATTTACATCAGTTGTAAAAGATTGTGTAAACGCTTGAATATTACCACCTGAACCAGATTCATAATTAATTCTAAACAATTCACCAGCTGGCATACAAGAACCTGAAAAACTAACACCACTAGCTGTTATGACGGTTGTTGGATATTTACCAGTTGAATCTTTTATTTTACTTGAACCTGTTTTTATGTTCATACTTCCACTTAATACTTCATAATGAGTAGAAGTTCCATCAAAATCAGTCATGTTTTTAATATCAAAATTAATAGGAATACCATCATCATTATTTACATTTGTTGGCACCCAATAAGATGATGATACTTCATAAATAAATCTTCTGTATGCACTAGATGTGGTGGCTGGTTTTACAATGTCTTTTGTATGAAAAGCATCAGTTGGTAATGGTATTGTTTCACCACCACCTAATTTAATTCGTCTACTATTTACATTATTTAAAGGACCTTTTATCGTTACATTATCATTTGTTTTTAATAAAAATGATAAATAAATTGAACCACTATAATTAAAGAATGGTTTTTCATGAACTTGATATTTGTCTGTAAATAAATCTACATGAGAAGATGGGATACCTCCAGCTATATCATCTAATCTTTTATTACTATGTTGATACACAACATTAAAACCATCAAAACCATTTAAAGTAGCAGATTCACCTGTACTAATCTGTTGAGTTACAGGAATAGTCGATGTGTAATTTTTACCCAAACCAGGTGCAGATGATGTTGTTCTATTTTGACCATCATAATATAAAAATCTTTCATAAGGTGTAAATGTTTTTATTTCATCATTTACTTTTTTAAATAAATTTTTTCTAAGTTGAATCGTATAATCAGAAGAACCAATCGGAACTTTTGCAGCATTTACAGATTCAGATATAGAAAGTGAACTTGATATATCCGTATAATACCCTTGAATGGTTTCTACTTTTGTTTTAAAATTTTCTAATTTCTTTTTAGCAGAACCAAAGAAAGTGTGGTTTTCTAATTTAGAAAAATCTGTATTTAAATTTGGGTAATCATATAAACTTTTAGAAACTAAACTATTTATTGTATTGTTATCAATAGAACCAGTTAAATCATTAAAACTTTCAAAAGCTAAATTACTTTCATCAGGATTTATATAATCCTCTTGTGGTTGTGGAATTAAACCATCACCAAAGAAAACATCAGGTACGTCAGAGAAATAAAATATGTCTTGTAATTGTGTTGTTAAAATTTCTCTCTCAAGGGTAACCATCGATAAGTTACCAACACCAATTGGTAATGCTTCATAAAGTTTTAATATAATGGATTGATTATCTTGACCATCTGTTACGGCATCAAACGCATAATTCATTATTGGATTGTGGTCACCAGTTCCAATGTTTAATAAATGTTTGAATTGATATTTATAGTTTGGATTTTTTGAACCATCATCTAAAAGTTCAGGTTCAAAATTGTTAAATGCATTCGTTAAATTTTCAATTACATCTGAATCCGATATAATGTTTCTATCTAATAATTTTAAACGAACTTCTTTTCTTGAAGTTGATACTTGTCTTATTATGAATTGATAATGATTATCATTTTCAATAATTTCATTGTCTTCATCAGGTTCAACAAAAGGTGGAGCTACTTGATTTAAGAAATCAACTTGTATTCTATAATCACCCTGTGGTAATTCAAATTGATTAAATATTTCATTTGGTTTAATATATAATGCGTCTTCAGTTGAACCAAAATCACCTGTAGACTTTTTATAAATTTTGAAATCATTTTCGGGCCCAACACCACCAATTGTTTTTAAACGTAGTTCATCTAATCCAACTCCAAAAGGTGATATATTAATATTAAAAGCTGTAGGATTTAATGATGAATAAAATATAGCCTGTTCATTGGTATTAGGTAGTGTAACAATATTATCAATAGCTTCACTTGGGTAAATGGTTAAACGAATATAATCATTACCATTAAATTCTGTAGCTTGTTGTTCAACAACTAACTGTCTGTCTTGTTGATTAAATTCAAATTCAAAATTAGGCATTATAATGCTCCATCTTTATTTCCAGTTTTCTTTGGAACTTTTATAAATGAATCTCTTCTCATCGGTTCACCTTTTCTAACTTTTTTAACTTTATAATCACCTATTAATAATCCTTTATTAGAATTTCCACTTGAATCATAAATAGATTTACCACTCAATTGACCAGTATTTAATTCTAATTTACAATTTTGTTTTAAATCCAAATCCTGATTCTCAGTTATAAATATCTGTCCGACTGAACTTTCCTCTGGAAATTTATTTGTTTCACCATCCCAATATAATGATTCATCATCATTTATGTAATTATATGGTCTATAATCAAATTCATAATAACCAAGTGCCTCCCCGTTGTAATATTCACTTTCTGATGGTGTTTCAATAATAGGTCCGTCATTGGAAGTTAAAAGCCTTTTATCTAAACATTGGTATATTTTCCATATTTGTCCATTTTTTGAAACAATGGAATCAAATTCAGTAATCTCATAATCACCTAATTCTATATTATTGTCAACCAAACCATTACCACCAAAAACCTCAGCACAAGCTATAGTTGGAAAATCTTGGACATCATTACCAATATGTGATGCAAATTGTTCCACATTATTTGGAAATGTATAATAATCTTCAAATGGACCAATACCATACCAAAGGTTATCGTTATCATCTAAATAACCCTCACCACTTTCCCAAGTGTTTCTAGCTAAACCAATTAATCCTACAAAGTGCTCTATTGGTGGTAAGACAGTATTGACAGAATCTTGTGTAGTATAACAATCATATACATAATTACCAAAAGTAGGACCATTATTCTGATTATTATTATCTTCAAATACAGCTATACAATTTTGTGTAAGGCATTGTGGATAAAAATATTTACATGCTTCGTGATTTGAAAAATCAAGTTCATAACCCATTTGAGAATATGAATCCATAGGGTCACCAACACCACCAGGAATAAGTCCTTGCCAATTTGCCATATCTGGATTTGAACTTACATCATAATAACCTTCACCTAATTCACCAAACCAAACTGATGCCCTATTAAATCCATATTGTTGACTTCGTTTCATTTTAACTTGGCCAATTAATTCTTGTAATGGTTGATTTTGAATTTCTTCAACTTGTGAAATTATGTTCGACACTTCATAAGCTATATCAGGCCTTCCATATTCATTTACCCAAATATCGGAATCATCGCTTGTCAACACAGCATCTTGATTTATATCAAATTGGTTAAAAAATTCTGGATAAGGTAAAGACAATAAATATTCATCTTCTAAAAAACTTAAATCACCTTCCATAAGAGTAGACAAAATTGGGTTAATATTTAATAATTGATTCAATTCATAACTTTTGTTAAAATATCTTATTTGTTCTAAATCCATATCTTTTACAGATTTTCCTAATTCATCATTTTCTAAATCATTAACTAAAAATCTTTCATCAATAAGTTCAGTATCAAGAATTTTTCCACCACTCAATGTATCTTGAACACTTTTTTTATATTTTGAATCATTATCCACACCACCAATTACAGGTGTTGTATAAGGCCATGGAATAGTTGTATAATCACTCCCACCAACTTCTGCAAAATCAGGATATTGATTAATCGGTATATCTAAAAAAAATCTTGACGTAACAAGTTTCCATCTTCCCACTTGATTTGTCATATCATCGTAACTAAATACAATTGATTTAATGGTTTTAATTCCAGGTGTTGTATATGATTTTCTAATAAGAGATGGATTTTCAGTATAGAACTGAGTACTACTTAGACAATCTAAATTTGTAATATATGCATTTGGTATAGGTATGGTGTCCCATTGTTGGTTTCCATCATCCCAATAAACAGTGCCTGGAGGTGTACTTGATGCATCAGATTGAAAATTATTTTCACCAGTATAACCTAACTCTATACAAGCTTGAGTGGCTGTAGGAATTGAGGCGTTTAAAAATGGAGGCATATTACCTTGTTGTTCGAATCCTAATGAGTCAGGAAATAATTCATATGGATTTGGAGTTGGATAAGAAGTGGCCAATGTTAATATTTGTTCTACACTCTTCGCTGAATACATGATGTATAAATTTTCTTGTTGTAATTGTATTAAATCATCTAAATTTGTTGGACGATTATCTTCCCAATCTTGTAAAGTTTTAATAGTATCATCTTTATCATCCCAATCAATTATAAAATAATAAAAATTCTGGTCTGGCATCAGTGTTTCATCATCTGGGTTAATTATATTAAAAAATATACTAACTGTTGCGGGTGCTGAGCCTTTTATAGATGATACTGTATCATAATAATAACTTTGCAAATCTAAATCTTGGGGTTGGTTGTTTTGATTTACCACATTGATTGTTGTTTGTGGAAAATAATCTGGAAATAAATTTGTTTTATTATTTCCAGCTTGGTCTATATTATTTAATTGTCTACTTGGTGATAAATTTAGTAAATCAACTAATTTTATTTCATTTCTATTAAATACATATGGTGGTTGAACATCTGAAAAATATTGTTCGTATAGTTTTTCATCATCAATCTTAACATCAGGTTCACCTGGAATAACATCACCATTTTCATCAAAATCCCAATCATTTGGACTAGATAAGTTAGTGTCAATTTGAAGTTCAAATTCTCCAACTGTCCAAGCAGGTTTTAAATCACCTGAATTTTCTACTGAATATTTAGTCCACTCACCTTGTGTAATACCTTGACCTTGTCTATATTGAAATGTTGTTGATTTAGCAATAGCATTACCACTATTATCATAATTAAATAATTCTAAATTATTTATTCTAAAAATTGTATATTTTTTTCTTCTTTCAGCGTCTGCACCCCAATTATTATCCGAATTACCTTTCATATAAACCACTATATAGATTGGATTTAATATTGATTCATCTATTATTGAAGTATTAAATTGTTCTGAAGTGTTAGTATCCTCTTCTCTTAGTGGTAACATGTAATTTGCATTATATTCAGGAGTATTGTTAGAAAATTCTTCCAATTCAATATTATTACTTTTTAAATTTTGTATTAGTATTTGGTTTTCAATTATAGTGCCAAAATCTTCACCTTCATCAACATGACTATCTGTTTTTTTATAAAATCTATCAGCTACATCACTACCAGCATCTTCTGCTATGTTTCTTGATAAAATACTATTTATACCACTATAGCTTTTATTGTCTGCATCAGCATACTGTTGAGAAAACATATAACATCTTACATCATTACTTTTACAATCACGATTTACATCATTGTTGTTAATTCTTAATGCATTAATTTTAATTTGACTTATACCTTCAGTCTTTAAATTTCTTTCAATGATAACATTATTTAATTCATTATCAACAGATTTAGTGAACAAGTCTTTATTTTCAAACTTATCAGGATTTTTTGGTAAACCAGCTGAATTTTCGTAATTATAATTACCAGTACTATCATCAAAATTGTATTGACTTAAATCACCAAATTTTGGTTGGTCTTGTATTAATTTTTTAACAGCCATTAAAACGCTCCATCTTGATTTGACTTTTTAATAGAATTTATATTTTTTCTCTTTTTAGGTTCTAAAGTTTCATCATCAAATCGAGGCTTATAATCCACAACACCAAAACCTAAATTTTGATTACCACTATTATCACTAAAGACATTAGTTTCCAATGTTTCACTTGTAATGTTTATTAATAAATTTTGATTCATATCTATTTCTTCCGTTATACTACCTTCTAATGAAAATGGTATATTATCGTTTGGAAAATCATTTTCTAAAAATGTACCATTAGCTCCATATCTTGGTAATACAGGATAGTAATAACCATCTAACCATTCTTGTTGAGAGGAAAAATCTACTAATTCACCATCAACAATTCCTTCTCTGTTATAAATAGAGTAATCCTCAGGAATAATATTTTTCCAATACCTATTACTATCTGGTCTACCAACTTCAAGTAAATCTTCATCTGAAAATCCAAACAAGTCCCATATTTGTAATGGTTTAGTATAAAATTTAATATTTGTAATATTTAAATCACCAATTGATTTTCCTAATTCATCTGGATAAGTTTTTAGTCCTGTGTAAATTACTTGGTTTGATACAGGTATGGTAAAATCAATGTATGGTGGATTTACTGTATCGTTTATCAAATCACTATTAGTATCTTGATAACTACCACCACCAGAAAAAGGTATACCTGTTGAAGTTCCAAACCCCCCACAACCTAAAGCTGGATGACAAAATTCTCCTTGATAATCAGGTATTTGTTCAAGAAATCTATAAGTAACTCCCTCATACATTCTTGATATGAAACCACCATTACCATCATCTGGCATACTATCTAAATTCCAAGCACTATCACCCACATCACCCAAAACCTGTTCTGTATAAGGCCTGTCTCCGTACTCTCTCAGTCCCGGATGTTTTTCAAAACATAATTCATCATCAGGATGACAACTTATCAAAGCAAATTGTATTGGTGGGTCAAAATAATTAGTCGGATGTAAAAAACTATTTATGTTACAATCATATGTTTCACAAACTGGTTCAGTTGGAGCATCTAACATAAGTGCTCTTGGTATTTTATATTCATTCAATAAATCAAGTTCTGAAGATAATGAAGAATCCATTTTTTCTAAAGCTATTTGTGTTTTTAATCTATCACTTTCGTTTTGATATTCAACATATGTTTTTGTCGTATTAATAACTTCAGCTTGTGTGGTTGAAGTATTTCCACAAGTAATAGAACTAAGAAATTCCCCGATATAATCAGTTTGTGCCCAATCATCACCATCCCAGTAAGTTATTTTATCAAAAGCCATCATACAACTTTGTTCGAGTACTTTTTCATAACCCATTGTTTCACAAAATTTATTAGTTGTTTCACCAAAACAACTAAAATAAGGATAATAACCTTCTTCTGGAATTTCACCATCATATAATCCATCAATTAATTCAAATGGATTGGGATTATCATAAAATTGATAATCGGTAACAACTTCAGTTTCTTGATAATTTAATAAATCTATAAAACCTAATTGTCTTTTTATAGATTTATAATAAGCACTTTGTTCTGAATACCCACCAATTATAGGTGTATGGTTTTTATATGGTATAAATGAAAATCCATCAGAACCAAAATATTTGAAATCTTCATCTGTTCCCTCGTTAACATTTATTTTTAATTTAAATCTTTTATTTTTAATAATACCAAGTTCAGAGTTGTCATTTTCATCTACTTTCATTCTCATCATTATACCCGTAACTTCAAATACTCCGTGATTTTCATATGTGTGAAATAAAGCTTTATCTTCATCTATTGGTTCAGGTTTTGATGTAAATTCTTTTGGTGAACCATCACCCCAATCCACATCAGCAATGTAAAATCTACCTTTTTTAAAATCTTGATATACAGGTGTTCTTTTTACATCAAATACCTCATTACTTGGATGTTGTGGATAAAAATAAAATTGAGCTTCTAATGGAGCAGTGGTATCTTGATAAGCTTCTAATTGTGATAAAATAGTTGGGTCATAATATTTAGTTAAATCACCTTTACCATAATTGTTTGGCCCTTTTTTCTTTCTAACATCCACATCAGGTATAAAATCTTGTGATTCATAAACTTCAAAATCATCTAATAAAACTCTCCCATAAAAATTACCAGCTGCTTGAACGAGTAAATGTAATGGTCTCACAGTCCCACTACCATAACGGAAAACTTGACCCATTGTGAATTTATAACTAAATGTTTCCCATATATTTATTTCTGTATTTTGAAATCTTCCCATTGAACCAAAGTTAGAATATTTTCTATTTAATGTTCCTGTATCATTTATGTCATCACTATATCTTTTAGAGTTAAAATCACCGTGTGGCCAATACCCATGCCTAGCAGAATATGGTAGTTGTCTGTCATCATCAACCCTATCAAGTGTTCTATCTGGTCTATTTGTAGAATCATCACCATCCACAATTGCAATTTCAACTTGTGGTGGATTGTTTTCATCATAGAAAAAATCTAATGTTTTCATTTTAAATTTTACTTCCATTACAGTAAATGGATTTATTCTGTTTCCTTGATATGGATTATAAATTTTAACAACTTGATTTAATGACCTGTATTGATTTTGTAGAAAACCACCATTAGAAACATTCATATCATTATCTTTATCCCATGAAAACGTAACTCCATCTATGTCTCTTTCACCATCATCATTTAAAATAAACTCACCGTCATAAAAATTAGTCCCTAAAAATTCTAGACATCTATTGTTAGAAAAACAAGAAATTTCAGGGTCTTCAAAGTCTCTATCAATAATCCATTTTGCAAAGTTTGGAAAATAAATATTCGCTTCTCCTCCTGATTGTGAAGATGGGTCTTCCTTACCAACAGCAGTACATCTATAAGGTGTGATGTGTGATGCAAATGTAGAAACTGAATCCATAACAATACTATTACTACCAGCTTCACCTGCTGCACTATCAACTTGATTTTGCATAAAAAATTTATTACATTCATTGGCTTCAAAGCTTGTTAAACCTGACGCACTTATGAAATTGAATTGCAATCTTAAAAGTGAATTTTCATCATCTCTTCCTGTTCTGTAATCAAAAAAATATGGATAATATCCAGCATAACCAATCACACCTTGAGAATCTTGAGTTCCATCACTATCTACTTGTTCAAATGAATCTATAAGGTCTTGTCCGTTTGTCTCATCTTCAATATATTTACCCCACAAATTCTCTGGTGGTCTATCATCACCACCTCTATACAAATCATCACTTCTCTTTCTTACACCCACACCATCATAAGTACAATATCCCCATCGGGTTCTTATATCACCTGCAGGTGTAAAAAATCTTTCTCGTCTACCATTACCCGTTGTAGGTGCATTATTTGGTGCTGCTTTATTATCAAAAATACTTTTTACAAATTTACCATCACCATTTGGAACTAAATTTTCTTTTACAAGTTGTCTGAATTTAGTTTCCCTAAAATCATCAGGTAAATCGTCTTGTAATATATTATCATCATCAAATGAAAACAAACCTAATTCAATTCTCCCATCTTGATTAGAATCTTTCAGTCCTTGATTTGTATTTATAAAAATATCAGTGTTAATATTTAATGCACTGTATGGGTCATATGAATTAAATAAAGTTTGTTCTATTGCAACACCAGGCACACCAAAGTTATCAGATATTTCCTCATCGGTTGAATAGTTATCTGTTAATATATTATTTATTGGGTCAAGTTCATCTATACCGTCTTCGTCATCAATTGGTGGCTGAGTATCATCTTCTTCCTCTTCTACAATACCAGAACCATTTTCATCACGAAAACTAACTTCATCATAGGATACATTTTCACCAATTAATTTAAATTGCCAACCAAAATCTCCAGGATAACTAGTATTGTTTTCTGTTTCCAACGTGAGACCGATAAATACTAATCTTAGTGTTTTTATTGGTGTACCAATGTTAAAAAATATTTCAAAGTCTCTTGGTATTCGTTCAGGTAGGTAGTCACTAGCTTTTGGTATTTCTTGATTTTGCACCCAAATATAATGTGTATTTTCATCATAATAATAATCTTTGGAACTATTCCCTCCATAGTTATCGTATAAATACTGTACACCCTCATTCCCACCGATAATATAAGCTAATATGAATCCAGCTATGTCATCCCTATTGTATTCTAGAGCCCATGCAATAGCGTCTGCTGTATTTAAATTTTCAGAACCATCACCTAAACCACCTATATTAAATTCTTCAAAAAGTTCAGGAAAAAGTAAAGCTTCATTACCTTGATTTTCTAATTCAACAGCACCTTGAAAATCTGTTATTATTTCCCAATTAGGATTTTCTGTAATTAAATTATTAGTTTGGTATAAATCATTAAAACCAAATTGGTTTGGTTCTAATATTAAATTTAAATCTGCTGGAGATTGAGTAAGTGTTTGATTAATGTAACGAGATACATTAACACTATTGGTTGATAATGTATCAATATCATCAGATGGTTGACCTAAAGTAAAAAATATTTCTCTATCTTCTTCATTAATGTGTCTTAATGTAATTGAATTTGCATATAACATTGCTGATTGAAATTGTTCTATTTCAATAACATTATCAATACCAGAGTCGTCAGATAATTCATCTGAATAAGGTATATTTTCATCGTGATTATGTCCGTGATGATGGTGTCCATCTTGATTATGTCCGTCATCAGGTCTTGGTGGTCTTGGTTCAGGCTCTGGAGGATTTATTTGGCCAGTGAAGTCATCTGTTCTTTGCATACCACCAGCATCACCAGTTGTTATTGGAAGACCTTCTCTATTTGGTGTATTTTCATCTGCCATTATGAAAACCCCCTATCCTTTAAAACCACGAGCTCTTAACAAGTCACTTCGTGATATTATTTCTACTTTACATTTATTACCTAAACCTGAATTTGTAACATAAGTTCCATTACTAGCTAAATGATTTAACCAATAGTCTGCGTCTGTATTTCCAAAATCTGAACCATCTTCATTAATTTCTGGATTATAAGTTGCACATATGAAATACCATTCGTTAAAATCTTCAGGTATATTGGTATAGTTTACAAGTCTTCTTTCATCATATCCATAATAATGTCCAAGTTGAGTTTTATTTAAGTCTGGTGGATTGTATTGTTGTTTTGTAATACCAACCTGACCAACTGCAGAATCTCTTAGTCCGTAATCTGTACCACTTGTAAAATCTCCAAATTCTCTAACTTGTAATCTAACAAATCTTTCTGTATTTGTATTTTGAAATATCCCTAATGTGTTTTGATGATAAGTATCCTCAAGGTAATCCCCAAAAGTTTCTACAACACCACTATCTACTGCGTAAGTATCATCTTTATTCAATACAAAAGTTTCTAATCTAAATCCAAAAGCGTTTTCAGGTCTGACAGGATTTCCATAATTAAATAAAGTCCCTTGAGATACTTTGTCTAAAAATTTAACCCACATAGTTATAGTGAAACCTGTACCAGGATTATTTCGTATAAAATTTATTCTCATATCATCTGTAGTTTGAGTTAAGAACCCATTATAATCATTTGTTAACCAAGTTGGATTATTTGGATTTAATCCATCAATAAATTCTTGATTAGTATTACGAACAATGATACCTTGATTTAATTCTCTAAATTTTAAATATCCAGATGATTGATTTTGATACTCTGGTCTACCATCTAAATCTTCGTCAACAAAACCCTCTAATATGTCTGTTAAGTATGGTCGAACTGTTCTATATATTTCTTCAATGGTTCTAGTTGAATTTGTGCTATTAGCTGTATCTGTTAACCTATGAATGAATGCATTTTTTTCCCCAATAAGTGAATCCTCTGGATTATCTTGTGCATATGAAATACTGTTGTCTTGACTATATTGTTCAGCACCACTCCAATTACCATCATCGTCTCTATCAACACCAAGTTCATCGTCTTGGTCAAAATTAGGTAAAGTTGGTGGGAGTAAGGCGTTTAATTCTTGAAAAAATCTATTAATTCTGCCTTGTCTTGTATCACCCGTTGGGAGTAATTCAAAAATATTTGTATCTAAATATTCCTCAGCTTGCTCTACATTTATAACTGAACCTGATTGTTCCAATGATATAAATTGACTTACATTTAGTGGATTACCTTCCTCAGGTGCAACTATATCTGAAATGTCAACACCATTAAGACTTGGAACTGATGTTACTATTGAAATTACAAATGTATCATTTGCATAACCTTGTATTGAAAAATCAACTGTTTGAAGTGCATTTTCATTATTTAATTTATTTGCAATCTCATATAAATTTCGTTGATAACCATCATTGTTAACAAATGTTTTGTTTAAGTCTTCTTCATTAGCTTTAAAATCTTTTTGAAAAAGTGCAAGTATATCACTACTATTTTGTGCACCTAAATCAAACTGTCCATTACGAATAAATTTCTGATTACGACTAACATCATCAGTGTCTACTTGCCCACTTTGTATTAGTTTATCAGATAATTTATCTAAAAATATTTCAACTAAAGATATTTCAAAATCAGTATAATCAGCCATCTTTATTTCCTTTTCACTACAAATTCAAAATCATCATCAAACACTTGTTCTTGTCCATCATCATATTTTAATTTTAATTGTATTTTGTAAACTCTATCAGGATAAAATCCATCTAAATATTGAATAAAATAATTTGAATCACTATCACAACTTAATTTAGTAAAACTTACACTTGAACTATCTTCAAATGGAACAATAAACTCATCAGTAGCAACATCTTTAATCGCATATGAACCACTACCCTCAGTTATAAATGAACCAGTTACAGTTTGAACTGAGTTAGAAAAAGTTTTTTGAATATATCTTTTTCTAGCACCGACTCTAAACTTAACTCGTTCACCAACTTTATAGCTTTCTCTTAAACCTTTCATATATAAAAAGTTATCACTCAACCCACTCATTGTCAATTCATTTAATGAACCTGTGTTTGAACCTGTACAAGGTAGATGGTCATCCCAACGAACTTCTAATCTCGGTGAAAAAATCGTATGTGTGTTTCTTGAGAAAAATTTTAGATGTCCAAATGTAGTTTCATCTGTTTCTTGACTACCACTAAAATTTATTAACATTCCATAATTTTCTTCTTGACCTTTCAACCACATATTCACCATTTTAGTAACATCTACTTCAACATCAGGTGATTGGTTTGTAAAAGATTGTTCTGATTGACTCACACTTAAAACAGATACACCAGGTGTAGCCCAAGGCACTGTAGTTCCGCCAATTGGATTACTACGATTTTCAAAACTACATCCATTTGTATTTTTTGGATTGTCACCATCCTTACCAGTACCCTCTGTCCAAGATTGTGATATTGGCTGAATGGCTAATTTATATTCTTCAGTCATTTCTGCATTACCCTCAGCCTCATAAAGTCTCAAAAAGTAAGATGCGTCTGATGATATTGTACCATCAGCGACAGACTTAGATAACTCTGTAAATTCAGTTCCACTAAAGTTAACTAATGCTCGTGTTTGATGGTCTAATGAATTATTAAAAAATTCTTTTTTAACTTCAAGTATTTGGTCTCTTCCAAAGTTTTGGTCTTTAAAAGACTCACCAGTTATGGTTGATGAACCACTTGAAATCCAAGTGTCTTGTGATGGAAAAATAAAATGATGCATTATCTAACCCTCCCTATTATGTTTTCGTTTGGCCTTTTTAATTCAAAAACCGTTGGTGTAGCTGTATTAGGTGGTAGTATAATTGTACCATCATCAGAAAGTGCAGTTTCAAAATTATATTTATAATTATAATTTAAAAATTGTGATTGTGTATTGGGTATTTTAAATCCACCATCAATCACATCATCACCATCTAAATCAACTCCTGTACCTGATGGGTCAAATGAATAAGTATATGTTGGTATCCCCAAACTATCACCATCACCATTGTTATCATAAAAATAATCAGACCTTTGTGTTATAGTGACATGTCCAATAGAACGAACACCTTCAACTCCCATTAATTCAAATTCTAATTGACTTTTATAAATTGGTTGATTGAATTGCATGTTTTCTATTCTAAAATAATCTTTAATTTTTTGAATACAATCTAATTTTACTTTTTGTTTGTTTGCATATTTTTCAGCAATTACATCAAATATAACGCCAAAGTTTACAATGTACCCATCATTGATTGTTACAGTATCTGTTAAGATTTTAAAATTTTCTAAATATTTTGTTATATTAGCTGTTAGTGTCACTGGTAAATTATCAGTTCTTTGTAATGAAACGGCGTGAGGATTACCTACCAATTCTTTTCTATTATTGTAAGCCAATAGATATAAATTTATACTTGATAAATTAAAACTTGAAAAATCAGTATAGGTTTGTAATGTCTCTAAACTTGTATTAGTTGAAGTTAATGCATTGTTAATAGCTGCAATAAAATTTGGAAGGTCTTCTACTATTTGTTCTGCAGGAATACCTTGATTAAGAATATTTGATAATGCATTTATTTCATAACTCAAACCAAATTGCCCGTTAATGTTATTGGTTAGTATTGATAAATCATTATTGAATTGTTGAAGTTGAGCGTCATCTGTTATGTCATCTGGTACACTTCTAGCAACATATACCTTAGCTATATTTCCAAACTTCGCAGGTATGTTTAATACTCTAGCTTCATAATCTTCTTTTGTCACACATCTGTTTTGTGTAGAGAAGAACGCCTTAGCCTTTTCTTTTATTTCAATCGTGTCCTCTTCATCTTTACCACCACGAGCTGGTTGATTGTTTGTTACACTTGTAAGTATTGAACCAGCATCAACAGCCGGTGTCACTGTTGTTGGTAAAGTTGTTAAATCTCCACTTGGAACATTTGAATTAATTCCACCACCTACACGATAAGTAATTGTCAAAGTTGTATTGTTTGGTGTTTCACCAAGTGTTGAATACTCATCACCCAATAATGGGTCGATAGCTTGATTTAAATCATTTGTTTGTCCAGGAATAATTATACCAACTTGTTCCATATCAATAAAACCCTCATCAACCACTTGTCCATTTTTTAACACACCATTACCAAAAACCAATGATGTTGTATTATCTTGATTTGTCTCACGAGTAAATCTTTTTCCTGTTATTAAGTAAGTTAACGAATATGGAACTGCAGTCGTTGATATGTTTCCTTCAAAATCCACATATGCAGAACTTCTACTTTCATCATCTGTATAATGTGTAGAAATTGGAACTTTATCTTGTGCTAAAAAGTCAACCTCATACCATTTATTGTTATTTGTATCTATACACGAAATAATATCAATCACATTTGTATCAGGTATGGTAATGGTTTTAAATTTTTCAGGTACTCCGATTTGAAATGTAATTGTTTTTTGAGTAGCACTAATAGCTCTTACATTTCTTGATAGTGTATAGGTTGAAGCTAAACCTGTGTCAGCTGTCGTACCGATTGTATTAGTGTCATCACCTTGTTCAATTTTAAAATCAATCGGGTCAATTGTTACAAAAGTCGTGTTTGTATTGGTTGACGAAACTACCTCAATACCTGGGTCGAATATACTAGCTTTATCATAATCAACTTTAGCAACATTACCACTATCCACATCAACATTTGAAGTAAAAGTTAAATCAACAAATGATGGCACAATTGGTTTAACTTTATATCCAAACATCTTAGCCATAGTAATTATGTTTCTTCTCTCTTCAGCTAATGGTAATAACATCTCACGATATTGTTGGTCTATATAAAATGATAACACATCACCAACATAAGCGTTCATTTCTATTAACATCATACCAGGTGATGTTTCATTAAAATCTCTATATGTATTTGGAAAATAAGATTTAGCATAATTCATCAATGATTGTTTTAATGATGTAAAATCTTTATTTAAATAATTTACATTTGATTCTTTAAAATTTTCTTTACCATATGTTGGCATTTTTTATCTCCAATTAATATCCACCACCACTCGTTACATTTGATTCTGATTCCGTTACATCACTACTGAAATCTAAAGTGATAGAATCTAAAGTGTTTGGGTCCTGTTTAATGTTAAATAATATCTTTACTCTAATTTCATTTGCTCCAATATCTGTAGTGTTATCTCTACTTAAAACTTGAATATCTCTTACCTCAACAAAAGGTAACCAAAATTCTATTTTATCTAATATTGCATCTTGTACACCAATTAAATTTTCATTTGTAATATGTTCAAATAATAATGTTCTTAAATTTAAACCTAAGTTTGGTTGAAAAAATCTTTCACCCTCATTGGTTTGTAATAAATTTCTTATGTTGTTTTTTACCGCTTCTATGGTTGTAGAAGTTGAAGCAAAAAATCCATCGTTGTCACTACCTCTACGAATTGGTAAATCAATACCAACTTTAACATTAGTATCATTATCTTGAATGTAAGGTTTTCTTGATGTATCTTTAATAGCCACTATAATAACTCCTCAATGTCTTCAACTGATAACTTAACAGTTGTGTTTTCTCTTTGACCATCTTCATTTTCAACATCAAAACCATCTTGAGAGTCAGGGTCTTCACCAATATAAACATAACCAGCTGAGTTCAAACCACCAGAGTCTTTTCCTAAATCAAGTCCTGCTAATTTAGCACCACCCTCTAATAAAGGTGTTATGGCTCTTTCCAACTCACTTTCCAATTTGTCTATAATTTCACCTATAGCAGGTATTGGTAATTTTCTTAACGCTTTCAAAATAGGAGCTTTGTCACCTAACAATGTTTCCAATTCAATATTTACAACTTGGTCAGGTGTTTTTAAACTTTCAACTACAACAGGTGCTTTTAATTGTGTTATAGTTAAATTAGCTTCACTTAGTGTTTCAAGAATAGCTCTAGCTGTATACTCAGCTTCTAAATAAATTTGTGAACCAGGTCGTGTGTCTAAACTAATAGATTGTTGTAGTTCAGGAGCTAGTGTCTCTTCCACAGATTTAACTTTAGCATCAATTAATTTATCTCTCAATCCCATTCTTATCTTCCGTTTTTTATTTTAGATTTTTCTTGTGATTTTTTTAGAACCTCTCTATAATCTTTTTTCAAGAAATCTGGTGTTTGTCCATCAACACTTATAGTTGGACTTTGATTAGTTACCATATCACCATATTGCCTACCAATCAATTCATTCATTCTATCTGAAGTAAACTCACTACCACCTAATGTTTTCCATTCACCATCTTGAGCTGTTTCATTCAATACATCATTCAATACAGAATTATTTGTAAATGATTTTTTCTCAATTATTTTTTTAGGTTGTGGTTGAGATTCAATTGGTTGTTTTAATTCAGTTATCACTTCCTTGATAGCCATAGCAACTTCTTCTCTAACGATTTGTCTGATTATTTGTTTTGTTGTTTTTTTCTTTTTCATAATTACCTCTTTTAGTTTCCTTCTATATTGTGATAAATACTTAACATATTTTCAATACCACGTCTAACATCATTAGCTTTAGCCGTAATATCTGGATTAATTGGAGTCTTTGGCCCAAATTGTGTTGGGACTGTTAAATTTGAAAATAAATCTAATATTTGTTCTAAAATTGATTGAAGAGAATTACCTAACACCATTTGTTCCATACTTACTGCTCTTTCTCTATTACCAATATTTACATTTGATGATAAAAGATTCAAAGTATCAAATGAACCAATTGATATATGTCTTCCAGCACCAATATGTATATCTTTTATTGATGACATATAAATATCATCAAGTTTTGTATTTAATGTTATTCTATCCGAATGGAATAAAATTTGATTTGCATTTTCACCCTCAAAAATTTTTTGGCCATTATCATCAACTTCACCAGTATCTACTGAACCATATTGATAAATTGTTTCATCAGGGTCAGCACCATTATTTAAATCAGATTGAATATCACCAATTGGATATGTATTATTTTCAACACTATCAGATGATAGTTGAAATGTAATTGGATTACCATCTTCATCAAATAAATTTTTAAAGTGTTGTCTTAAACTTCCATTTGATGTTATACTGATTAAACTTCCGTCTCCAATACTTTCTAAATTATTATCAGGAAATCTTTTGTTTGATATGAATACATATGGGTTGTTACTACGACTTCCTATTCTAAAACTATTTCCATGCCTACCTTCAATTATTGTATCACCTGTTGTTTCATTAACAGCGTCACCATAATCCAAACCACTCTCTCTTTTTTTAGTTAATCTACTATAAGATAATTCTTTATTAAAATTTGGACTTTCACCCCTTATTCCTCTTGGACTAACCTGCCCGATATTTTTATTTGTTAAAACTAATTCACGTCTAAATGATGGGTCATCATTCCAAGTTGGACTATTGGCATTTGTATTCAAAGGTCCAAGATAATATTTTATTTTACCAATTGTACATAACAATACAGGGTCTCCCTTTGTAGGAACATCATTCATTGTTCTTAATAAAGGATAGTATCTATATTCCTCACCTGCACTAGCTCTTGTCTTATAAACTTTATCAGTCGCGTGTGGTATAGCTATGATTGAATTGATAGATTCTGGACCATTGTATCTTAAACTCTCTTCTGAATGTACCACTTCAGCACAATATCCAGCAACAAATTGTAGATAGAATGGGACTGGATATTCCTTACCTGCAAATCCCTTTACAGTTTTATCTGAATCTGTTAAAAATATTGAACCCATTAGTTAGTCCCCAAATCAATTGTTTTGTTTTTTGTAGCTTCAATTCTTTGACTTTCCTTTTCCAAGTCAGCTACAGTATCTTGAAGTGTTCCCATTAATTCTTCTTTTTCCTCATCACTTAATAACATTGATTCATCATTATCACCTTGTGATTTAGAAATAATTCTTTGTAGTACACCAGCAAGTTTTACCAAGTGTTCATCATTACGAACAGCTGTATCCATATATTCTTTTATAATTGGGGCAACCATAACCACATCATCTATGGTTGTAATGAATCCATGTATCTCCGATATTAACAAATCTATTTGAACTTTACGTTTTGTAGTGTTCTCATAGATGTCCTTTGTTAAATCTTGAAAAGTTTTTCCCTCAAATATTTCATTATTGTCTGACATAACACCTCCTATTAGATGTACTTATTCATATATAAATATTAAATTTGTAAGAAATTGTATGAAATAAAAAACCCACAATGAAGTG
>Ga0181420_1000256_pt1 | contig 21427 bp, 29 predicted proteins | sample 43SPOviralmetaG_FD_130145 | JGI IMG/M metagenome (GOLD analysis project Ga0181420, IMG submission 130145) | Marine viral communities from the oligotrophic San Pedro Time Series (SPOT) site, San Pedro Channel, CA, USA - 43 SPOT_SRF_2013-05-22 | ecosystem: Environmental > Aquatic > Marine > Strait... | reverse complement strand
GGTAACAGGAGACACAAACCAAGATTTTAAATTGGGCGATATACGTTTGGATGTCACCAATCGAGGCAGAAGATAATGGCAAGACAAGCACTCACAAGACCAGGCGATAATTACGACAGAGGTTATATGAATAATTTGGTCAGCGAAGTTGAATATCGAGACGGGCAATCCTTTAAAAAAGGTGAACGAATCGAAATTGATGGCGGCGACCAAACCGAATTAGTATTGATTAGTCCAGATGGAACCAAGTACAAACTCAGCGTTGACAACTCAGGAAATCTCTCCACGACCTCAGTCACATAGACAGGCGTGGGAGAAACAATGGGAATGGTGTAAGCCATTGGTGTCATCGTGCTTAAAATATCAAGAAGAATGGGATATACTTGATGTTGAGCGTGGCATAGCAACAGGAAGGCTGATGTTATGGCCCCACCCTTCAAAAGACCAGCAATCTTGCATAATCACAGAATTGGTCGAGTTCCCGCAATACCGAGCCATGAACCTATTGTTCTTGGCGGGAAAGATGTCGGATTGTGAGGAAATATTAGAAGCAGTCACCACTTTCGCCCGCATTGCCGAGTGCAAAAAGATTTTCGGCGGTGGCAGAAAAGGATGGCAAAGATACGCAACACGACACGGATTTAAAAAAGAACACATTATAAGTAAAACATTATGAGTAAAGGCGCAGCAACAGCATCCACAGAACTTGATCCACAACTCAAGGAAAGATATTTAGAAGCGTACTCTGGCATTAAGAGTGCAGCAGACATCCCATTCACGCCATACAGCGGAGATTTGGTTTCAGGATTTAATCCCGATCAAATGGACACGTTTGAAGCCACAAGAGGCATGTTTGGCGATGCCATGGGTTATAACCCCAGAGGTGAGCTTGCGAGCATGGCAACTGGCCCACTGGACATCTCTCAATATCAAAACCCTTATCAAGAACAAGTCATTGATGCTTCGATCAACGATCTTAATCGTGCAAGACAACTGCAACAAATGGGCGCAGAAGATCGTGCCATTCGTGCGGGTGCTTTTGGCGGTTCCAGATCGGGCATATTGGAAGCAGAAGGCGACAGAGCGTATTACGATGCAGTCGGCAGAACTGCGGCTGGATTAAGATCGCAAGGATTCGACAAAGCCAGTCAGCTCGGCATGATGGATCGTGACTACAGAACAGGCATACAATCAGGCATGTTGGGCGATCAATACAGAACACTCGGTTTACTCGGCGGCATTGGCGGTCAAGCTCAAAATCTTGGTCAAGCGGGTCTCGATGCACAATTCGGTGAGTTTGCCAGAGGCGTTGATTATCCACTCAGACAAGCGGGCTTGCTCAGTTCAGCGATCTCAGGCTTGCCATTTGAAGGGCAAACGACACAAAGGAAGTCCACAGGTGTTGGCGATGTCTTGGGCGGATTGCTCGGACTCGGTACTGCAATGGCTGTCGGCAATGTCGGGCCATTTGGCTCTGGCGGAAGGTGGGGTGGAAACTAATGGCATACACACCTTTTAAATTTCCACAGCAACCAACGGTACAACAAACCCTGTCTCAAACGCCTGGTTATTTTGGTCAACTCAATATGCCTGTTCCAAGTGGCCCAGCTACACAGAATCAAGGCATGTTGCCGAGTGCAACGCCTAATGCCACGCCTAAGAATCAAAAGGCAGCAATCATCATGGGTGCTTTATCTGACATATTCAGAGGGCAAGACCCCACGCAAAATACGATTGCTAGGCAGCAACAAATGGTGGCTATGGATGCACAGAGAAAGGCACAGGAAAGATATGATGCGGCTTTTGCAGCAGCAAATCCTCAGATGCAAGCAATTATGGGTCGATATACACCTGAACAGTGGACACAAATACAAGGGCAAGTAGATATTGCAGCGTTGCAAGCACCAGAATACAAAATACAACAATTACGAGATGGGAACTATTACTATGTTGATCCTACTGGCAACAGACCGCCCACACCAGTTTCAACAAACATAGAGGCAAAAGTTGATCCAAAACCGCAAAGCGATTTAGAAAACCAGCTCAGAGATGAATTTAACAATATGTCGGGTGAATTTATCAAAGTCAGAGACGCTTACTCAAGGGTTGATGCGGCGGGCAAAGAGCCAAGTGCTGCGGGTGACTTGGCGTTGATTTTTAACTATATGAAGATGCTTGACCCTGGCTCTACTGTAAGGGAAGGCGAGTTTGCAAACGCACAAAACTCTGCGGGTGTACCACAAAGAATTCAGGCTAAATATAATGAAGTCGTAAGCGGTGAAAGATTATCAGATGAAACTAGATTAGATTTCTTAGATCGCTCTGACTCTCTATATCAGGTTGCATACAACAACCAAATAGCATTAAAGGGAACATACTCTAATATTGCTAAAAACAATAAAGTAAATGTTGATAATGTAGTTATTCCTTATGAGGAATCAGTTTCAAACATAGTCTTTTCAAACAAAATAAATCAAATGAGTTTAAACGAACTTGAGAATTACGACAGATCAAATTTAAGTGAAGAACAAATAAAAATGTTAGATCAGATGATCACGATGAAAACAGTGCCAAATTCAAACGCTGGTCTTGTTCCAAACACAGACATAGATGCTCTTCTTCAAAAATACTGATGGCAACTCTTCAAGAATTAGAAAAAGCTCTAATCAAAGCTGATGCAGCTGGGAATGTCGAAGATGCAAAAGCATTTGCTGATGAAATAAAAAGAATACGCGCCTCACAACAACAGACTCCCCCACAAGAAGAATCATACCTAGAAAGAAGGTTTAGGCAAAAGTCACAAATTGCAGATCAAACCATTGCAGCTCCAGGGTCTGGAGTCGCAAGAGGTGCTGTTGGATTAGCATCCTTACCAGGATTGGTCGAAAGAGGCATGACGTATATTCCAGGCATGGATCAAGGCATTTTAAAAGATGTTATTGGCACTGATTGGGGCGAACAAAGCATCGGAAAATCACAAAGCGGAAAGTATATTTTTCCAGGCTATCAAGATATAAAGCGAAACCTCGATGCAGTCGGTGTTGGCCCTGTATTAGACTATGAGCCTGAATCAAGTCTTGGAAAGTTTGCGCAAACAGGTGCTGAGTGGGCCACTGGTGGATTATTATCAAAACCAGCTTTAATGCCAAAGATGACCAAATTGAGTGCTGGTGGCGGTCTATTCGCTGAAGGCACAGAACAATTAACAGGAAGCGAGGTTGGTGGTGCTGCTGCTGGCATTGGGTCAATGATACCAATGCAAATAGTCTCAGGCATGAACAGAAGCAATGCCCCCCGTATGTTGAAAGAAGCATTATCAGGATTGGATGATGCAAGTCGGAAGAAAGTTCTAAGCGATGCCACAGAGCTTGAGAAATTTGCAAGACAAGTTGGCGTACCATTAACGGGCGCAGAGTCGATTGGCACACAATCAATGCTTGATATATTGGATTTGGCAAGGCAAAACAGGTATGGCGCACCGATCATGGATGACTTTTTGCGAGGCAGACCCGATCAAACAATGGATGCGATCATGGGTTCTCTTGACTCGCTTGCAAAAAAACCAACAAGCACAAAAGAATGGGCTGAAAAAGTGCAAGGAGTGGCTGAACAATACATAAAGAGAGCGCAACAAACAAGGACAGCAAAATCACAGGCAGCGGGATATACAGCTGCTGATACAGAGGTGGTTTCTCCAACATTGGTGAACAATATTATTAGAAACATTGACGAGGCGATGAAAGCATCGAAACCTGGTGAGCCTGTTTATAAAAAATTGAATGAGATAAAAAGCCGTTTAGTTTCTGAGCCAGCCAAGAAAGGAAAGGTACTCGATGCAAGCGGACAAGCAACAACCACCCCACCAGTTCCAGAAATAAGAATGGTTATATTGGATGGCATAAGAAAAGACCTTGATGAAGTCATACAGCTTTCAGGAAACCCAAATGCAAAAGAAGCCGTTAAAAAGATTGTAAGCTCATCAATAAGACCGATTGTAAATGACATTGATGAAGTGCTTTTGACAAACCCTAATTTTCAAGCGGGCAGAGAGATGTTTGCGAAAGAAAGTGAAATGGTTGTCAATGTCTTGGAAAAATACATGGGTGCATTTAATAAGGCGAACATCAAGCCCACTGCAATCACAAAACTTGTCTTTGATCCAAAAAACGCCAGCGCAGCCGATGTCAAAAAAATAAGTAAAGTAATGAATACCTTAGACCCCGATCTCTTTCCTGAGATTGCAAGAAAATATTTAGATGATGTATTTGAGACTGCTGCTAAACCAACACAAGGTGGAATCATAAATATTGGCCCTAAATTTGCCAAAGATGTATTCAGTGGTGGCAACACTGAACAAAGGGCGGTGTTTATGGCAATGCTTGATGGCGTGGCTGATGCAAAAAACTTAAGTTTCAGCCAAACAAAAGATTTCAAAGTGGGATTTGAAAGACTGATGAGGGTACTGCAAAGAACAGGTAAAATGCCTGGTGGAAACTCTGCAACCTTCCAAAGACAACAAATGGCGGATATGGCAAGCGAATCAACCATCGGTAAAGGATTGGATGTAATTTCAGCGCAACCTTTTCAATCCACTAGGAATTTTCTTAGAGAGCTTGTGGAGAAAAGAACCATTGAAGATTTAGCAAAAATAATGACTTCACCCAATTCAGTAGAAGAAATTATCAAGCTCTCAAAAGTTGAGCCATCAAGATTGAGTACATTAATGGATAATGCTGTGGTTTATAGCTCTGCTGGCGCAAGAGAAATGCAACAAGGGATGGGAAACTAAACCAACACCAATAGTATTGTTTGTATGATAAGACCATAAAGAGCAATCTTGTAATTCATACGCAATCGCTCAATTTCAGCAAGCAGTTTTTGACGTTCCTCATCACTCATAATTATTCAAAGTCATTTAGAATATCTATTATTTTCAGATAGCCCTGTATGTCATCTTGGGTATCGGCTTTGTCTGGATTGTTATACAAACGCACTGATTTGAACAACACCATCATCGTTGCTGCTTGTTCGGGTGTGATATCGACATCAAGCACCCCACTCCACACTCTCGCCAACTGGCGCATGAATCGTCTTGGATGACCGTATTCGAGTCCTTTGGTGTGGATCAGTTCATCCACTTGAAATTCATTTTGTATCATTACACATCCTCGTCAAACAAATCAGCCTCTGCTTGTCTGCGCCTAGTTAATCCTTCCAGCTCTGTCAGCTCACCATTGACTCTGGCTTTGTTCCATCGCTTGAGCTGTGCTGACACATCCTCATATTTGCCTTGGTTTAAGCGTTTAAGCAATGTGCTGTCTTTCAGGTTTGTTGGCCCTAAGTTGTAAACAAAGCTCACCAGTGCTGCATGTTGGTTTGGGTTCAAAGGCACATTCACCATTTGATTGACATAGCCTTCGTATTCTCGCAACTCTTTATCAAGCATTATTTCTGCAAACTTCTCAGTGATGGTGTCGCCGTCTTTAACGCCTTTGGTGTGACCAAAGCCGATGGTTGGTACATTGGCAGCATCGCGATAAGCATTTGTTTTTAATCCCTCAAACTCTTTAATGAGATTGAGTCCTTTGTTGTTGATCTTGTTCATGTGAACTCCCAGTAAAACAATCGTCAAAATGACGATGATAAATTTAAGACTCAATCGTCTTGGTTTCAGTAATGATTTGAGGTGTTTCTTCATCACGCTTTGCAAACTCTTGTTGCAATCGATCCGTTAAGAGGTTTTGATTCAACACCAATGATTGCCTCAACAAGCCTTGCATATGTGTATCATCGTGTGTCTGCAATGCCTGATTGATGTTTTTGAGATCGTTGACAAGGTTTGCCTCAACTTCATTCAATTCATCTTCAGGTATCTCGGTTTCAACGCCTTCTGCATTCTCATACTTGATGACGGGTGTTACTTCTTCTTCGGTTGCTTCGTTTTTCACTTCTTCGTTCATTGTTTTTCCTTATTTAATAATTGTAATTTTTTGTGGCTTCTTCCCATTCGTTGACTGCAACAGCAACGCAATGCGTGTTTCTGGCTTTGACCTTTTTCACAAACCATTCTGAATAGTCGCCTTTGTTTTGCTCAAACCAGGCGATAAAATTAGGATCATCTCGTTTAAATGCAACGCCCTCAACATAGGGTCTGGTCTCATTGAGACGTGTGTGGTTTTTAATCATGTCTAAACGGCTCCTTGCTGGTTCTGTCTCTGTATTTGTCAGCTAGAAAATTGCGGGCCACTCGATAGTATGCAAACAAGTTTTTATATGGTTGCTGTCCACTGTAACTGCGCTCGTGATCGTTCTGGTACTTCTTATCTCTGACATATCTCTTAAAGCCTTTGGACAGCCTCATTGTTTCTTACCCATAATGATTTGTCCGTTGAGATCAAAATGTATCTCGCCCATCTCTGCTAAAAGCTGCAAGCGTGGATAAATTGCACCGCGACTCTTGCCAATTTCATCGGCAATCTGATGTTGTGTGGGAGTAAACCCATGTCGCTTATAATGTTTTTTTATTACCTCAAGTGTTTCAATGGCGTTTCTTTGTCGCCTGTTTTCAATCGATGTCGTCATTTTGAATCTCCTTGATTGTGAGGGTTTTATTGCGTACAACACGCGCTTCTGTGGCGGGTATAACCTTTGTGACCTCTGGCTTCGCCTTGTATCGCCTAGAACCCCATTTGATCTGATAATCGCCCACCATGGCATGATCGCTTTCTTGCATCTGTACTTTGATGGCGGTCTCGCTGTCATCAATGATCTGCTTGGCGTTCTCAATAATGCGTTTGGCAGCTTGAATGTCTTGCACCTTGGTTTGTATGTCATCTGGCAGTTCAACAATCTTATCGACCGACTCTGACCAAATGATGTTTGCATCAAGACTGTTTTCAGGCTCGAAGTAATTGCGAGTCTTTATGCGTTCATCAAAATCGGTTGCAATCTCTTCCAACCACGAACTGAACTCAGGGTCACGCTCATACACGTAAACCCTGAGATCGGTCGAAGCGTACAAGACCACAACAGCGCACCAGTCTAATCCAGCACATTCCATAAGCCCTTGGGCTTGGAACTTGCCTCGCCAGTCTGGAAGATCATCATCTCCATAGTCTCTTGTGGTCTTGGCTTCTAGGATGCCATCACCAATCAAACGCACTTCTTCGTTACTAGGGGTAAAGATATTTTCAGTCAGATCGGTTTTGACAACCAAGGGGGGTTCATCTCCTTCCGTTGCGGTTGCGATGCCGTCAGGCGATCCAGCAAGCGGAAGCGTTTTATGTATTAAAGGCTCATCGATGTCTAACTGCGGGTTTTTTAGACCGAGTCTCAAACAGGCTTCCTCTAAAATTGGATTCTCCAGGACATCGCCCACTCTCATAAAGAGAGGTTGCTTATCGTCTCTGACATTCTCAAATCGTGCTGCCCTGATACAGCGATCCAGCAACTCATTCTTGGTCAGGCCATAGGGGTAGTTGGGATCAAATACCGCTAGTCCAGAACATGATAATTGATAGTCTGGGCTTTTTTTGCCAACCATTACTCACCCCCTTTTGTTGCATCAACGATGTCCTCAACAGACCATGTGGTTAAGACACGGTTCCAGTTCTTGTCTTGGAAGTCGAAATAATTGATGTATGTCAACCCTGTGTATTCGCCTTGATCAATCTTTCGATACGATGCGATACAATCCACAGGTATCTTGAGACAACCTTTTATTTGTGGCACATATGGGTTAATGTATTTGGGCTTACTTGTTGCATGTTGGTACATTGCAATCTCCTTTCTTTAAAAGCGATTGCGCGCGTACATTTACCAACGGTAACGATACAGCATCAACTACAGTAGTTGTAAAAGCTACTTGTATAGCTTCAATTACCGAATTTAACTGAATATATATTATACGCATATATTCAGAGTAAATTTTTTTTAACGATACGGTGCTTTCGCTTGATTTTATTGGGATGGGCAAGATTTCTGCCTCATCGGTTAGTAATATTCTAGGTGTGTCATAGGATAAACACCTAACAAGGGGTTTTCGGTTATTATTTACCAAAGGGTCAATCATTGAACATCCCTTGATAATCTACGTTCACGAAGGGTTAAACGAGCATAATCCAAGATGCGCTGGGCAATAGCAGCCTTCATCGACATGCGAAGCTCGGCGCGTTTAATGGCCCTTAATTCTTCCAATACTTCTTTAAATACATCGATGGTGTTATCCAAATCATCTATGGTCAGCATGGGTATATCGAGTCGTTTGGTTCCCCATCCAAAATAATCAAGGTGGTAAAGTTCCTGATTTTTTTTCTTGGTGGTGGGTAAAGTCATGCCTGTTTTGTTCTCGTGTTTCTTCATTGTTTGCATAATATATTTTTTTTGTTTATTAATTGTCAACAATTTTTTATCAATTCTATTTATTTTTTTAATTCTTCTATCTTCAAAACTAAGTTTCTGACATTGCTTGGATGCCAGGTTCTCCCATAGCGTGACTTCACCCCATCGCCGTTAAGCTGATTGGCAATGTCCTGATAGGTGTTTGCCCCACCCTTTTGAATCTTCTTCACCACAGGGCGCATCGTGACCGCAAAGTCATTGGCTCGTCTGGTGTGATCTTCCGAGGCTTTTTTGGTGGCTTCCTTGATGTTTGGATTGCCAAACTTCATGCCTTTGGCTTTCAGCTTTGCCATTGCCTTTTTTGTGTTGCGAGAAATCTTTTTGCGATTCTGTGCCACGATGTTTGCCATCATGTCCATCGGAATCCAATGGATGCCCCAAATGTCGAGTGCTGCAAATTTCAGGCCATACTTGTTGTATGCCTCTAACATCAGGCTCACAAACTTTAAGTTGTTGATCCTGGAACCGAGCTTTGGACTCAATATGTTGGCTTTGTTTTTGACTGCATATTTGATTGCCAATTCGAGTTTTGGCATGTGATAAGGATTCCTCGATTTCTCTTCGATGTATTCCTTTAATATGTGTCGTGTCTTGCCCTTATCACGAAGGGGTGGATCGGTCGCTTCCTTGAGCTGGATGCGTTTCTCTTCGATGTCATCGTCACTGATGTAGTAAGTCACGAACCGTGATGTGCGCCCTACTTTCACCTTCCCGACATCTGCGAAATCATCTTTTGTCATATTGTTCTCCTATGATGATTGTATTGAATTGAATATCTTGTTGCCAATATCGTTCACATTTTCTTTGGCGGTTTCATCCATGACGTGTGCATATCGCATCGTGGTCATTGGGTTTTTGTGTCCGAGCAAGTTGCCGATCTCAGGCAATGTCAAATTCGCTTGCAATCCTTGTGTCGCAAACGTGTGTCTCAGATCGTGCAGTCGCAAATCGTCAATCGAGGCTTGTGCTTTGATCTTCTTCCACAGTCCTTTCGGGTTGTTTACAGGCAGTAATTTCGTGCCTGTGCGTTGCAATGAATTGATGACTGCCATGGCTTGATCGTTCAAATGAATCACTCTAGGGCCATCGTGGTCATCGCTCTTGTGTTGCTCAAGGATGATGTGATTGCCGTGCAAATCATTCCATGTGGCAGATGCCAGCTCACCCTTTCTGCAACCTGTCCAGATCAACAATTCAATGAACTGTGCCGATGCTCGGTTGCGTGGGTTTTGTTTCTCGGTTTCTAAGGCACTGAAAATGCGTTTCAGCTCGTCTTGGGTGCAATATCTTTTGCGTTTAATGTCAGGGTGTCTCTTGATGCCCTTGCATGGGTTCTGCTCGACCATTTCGTATCGCATGGCAATGTCAAAGGTGCAACTCATAATGCCGATGCAACGGTTGGCAATGCCCTTTCCACTTTTGCTGATGTCGTAGAATAAATCGACCACATCCATTCGCTTGATGCGTTTGATGTTCTTCTTGCCCAATGTGTCTTTGATGTGTCTCGACCATATTCGTTGCATGGAAGATACAGTTTTCTTCTCTCGGCGATTGAGGTCGCACACATAAAGATCAAAAGCATTGTTAAGGGTTTCCATTTCGTTCTCCTATATAAAACTTAATCAGGTATCACAGACGTTTTTAAATCTTGCTCGTATTGATTCCTGGCCTCGTTGAAATCATCCCATTTAATACCAGCTGAAAGAATGATCTCCTCATAGTCATCATATGATCCTGTTGTGTGATCATATTTAACTAGGGCATCAAGAAGGGCTTTGCCTTTGTAATATAGTTTTTTGGTTGCTCTATCCATTTCGTTCTCCTATGTATTTTTTGTGTATAAGTATTGTTCTATTTATATCTAATATATAGACATATATAGAAATTGCAAATACCATAGGTCTATTCTTTTTAAGTTGTAAATTATGAATAAACCCAAATACAAAGCATTGTGGATTGATCCAGAGATACATGCTCAAATCCTTTGTTTATCGGACTTTCAGAAGCGCAGCATCAAAAATGTAGTGGAAAGAATACTTAAAACAGCAATCAGAGAAGAAGCCGAGAAAGTTGAAAACGGTGAAAAATAACAGCGAAATATAGGAGATTTGCGCGTGTCAAAGAAGAGTAGAACGAAGGGCCATAACTTTGAAAGAGAAGTTGCGCTAATTCTAAACGAGGCTTTTTACCTCGCCGATCTACCCATCAAACTACAACGCGATCTCAGTCAATATCAGGAAAGAGACCGAGGCGATCTCGTTGGTCTTGAGGACTATGGTTTTGTGATTGAGTGCAAACGATATGCCAAAGGCAACAAACCCCTCACCGCTTGGTGGGATCAAGTCACTACTGCTGCCGATTATCAAAATGCAATCCCCCTACTCATCTACCGATTTGATCGGATGCAATCAGAAGTGCAATTCCCCTTGATGATGTTCATCACAGAGGATGAGCATCAACCTGAGTTCAACGAATATTTTGTACGCATGGATTTCGATAAATTCTTGCACCCATTCATCTCTTATATAAAGGCGAAGCATGAGCAGTCTTGAGAAAGGCGATTTCGTTGACTTTTTGGATTTCATCAAATCCTTTTATCAGGGTTATGTGGAATCTTGCAAATCAGATGACAAAGAACCATTGGAATACGAGGCTTATGTGGACACACGATTCTTTTGGCTCGTGGATCGATACAAAGAGTTTAAAGGGTTGGTGCATTGATGAATCAAAAAGATTTTTTTAATGAAGAAAAACTAAAGCCAAACAAGGAAGGGCAGTTAAAGATTATGCCTGTCTCCGTTTTAGATATATCTGCTCAGAAAAAAAGGCAAGAAATAAGCCATGAAAGCAATAGCTCACGATCTGCGTTTAGTCCGTTTCCAGAAGAAATTTCTGATATTTGTTATGAATATTATTTAAGAGATTCAGAAAATATTTTTGATCCTTTTGCTGGTTGGGGCGAGAGAGCAGAAAAAGCAATGCAATATCAAAAAAATTATATCGGTTTCGATACTTCTGAAGAAGCAATTATCTCAGCTAAAAACAAGGGGTTTGCAAACATACACGCTAACAGTCTCCATGATGAAATTCCGAAACATGATGGATTGTTGACTTGCCCACCATATTGGAATTTAGAAAAATACGATGGGCAAGGAATCGACCAAGCAAAAACATGGGAAGAGTTCAAAAAAGAATACAAACAAATTTGGGATCGCTGTTATAAAAAAGCAGACAAAGGTTCAACATACTGCGTAATGGTCGGCGAGTGGAGAAAAAACCATGTTTTTTATGATTTAGAGTTTGTTACAAGAAAAATATTTGAAGAGCTTGGCGCAATACTTTTTGATCAAGTTGTCGTGAGCAGAAAAAAAGTCAGCAAAATAAAAATTATGCTGCCACAAGCAAAGAGGCTTGGTTATTCGGTCAGAGTGCATGAGTCTCTGTTGGTGTATAAAAAGAATGAATCCTAAGTTTGAAGATTTTAAACGGGTGGTGGTCGCTCTATTTTTGGGGGCCATCGTAATTTTAATCACTAATAATTTATAAGGAGAAGAATATGAGCTTATTAGGACTAAACGATGCAGCAGATGACAAGCTGTTCATCCGATATATGCCGTCTACTAATGGATGGTTTGTCGGCAAAGAAGATGAAGTGGATTTGAAATACTTTATCTTGAACCCAAGTTCTGTGAAAACAGGATGGGGCAAAATCACAAAAGGAGAAGCCCCTGAATGGGTGTTTGATGAAGCTCTTGGAAAAAGAGCGATTCGACCAGGTGACACGGAAGAAGAGAAGATGAACTTCAAACGTGGTTTCTCAGTGGACATGTTTATCCAAGAGGAAGGACTAAGAACATGGTCAACCACAACCACTGGATCAAACATTGGTTTTGAGAACGCCTACACCGAGATTCATGCCCAACAAGGAGAGAACGTGGGCAAGTTTCCCGTGATCGAATACACGGGTTCAGAGGCGATCAAAATAGGCAAAGGCAATACACGAGTGCCTCAGTTTAAGTTGGTCAAATGGGTCGAGTCGGATGAGTTCGAGAAGAATGAACTCAACGGTGCTTATGAGGAGCCTAGCTTTGATGAGCCAGTGGCAGATGAAAACCCAGCAAGTGACGACAGCGATATTCCTTTCTGAGTAATATCGTCACCCAATGGCTAGGGTGGGTTTGTTCTCCTATCTTCCCACCCTAGACCTATAGGAGAGAACATGATTGAAATCAGTCAACACAGCAAAGAGATCGCTCTGGCCCTACTGGGCGAGGAGAACAAGCGACTCAGCAGTGCATATGAGTTGAGATACGGCAACAAGGGCAGCTTGTCGGTCGATCTCAACAAAGGCACTTGGTTTGACCACGAAGCCGATGAAGGCGGTGGCATGATCAGCTTTATTAAGAAATACCACGGCGAGGATGTAAGCCAGTTTTTAAGGTCGATGGGCATCGAGGATTTGCAACCCGTATCGGTTACAGCACAAGCAGAAAAGCCCGTAAAGAGTTACAGCAATGACGAGATGCGCAACATGGCGAAGAAAGCCGAGTTGGTGTCTCGTTATTCAGACACATTCTGTGTCATGCGGTTTCCAAACAAGGTCATACGACCGTTCAGTCGATTAAGCGATGGCACATGGCAAATGAAACGCCCCAAGGGGCAACTTCCACTGCTGATCTCAAGCGAGGGCGATCAGCGTTTGCCCTGTTTGATTGTAGAGGGTGAAAATGCACATTTGGGCGCACGAGCATTGTACGAGGGCATTGTGGTCACATGGCACGGCGGCACGGGCAGTTGGAAGAATCAAGATTGGTCACAGCTTAAACGCTTCCCCAAAGCGATCATATGGCCCGATAACGATGAGGCGGGTTTTGAGGTTGCCAAGTCGATCAAAGATGAGCTGCAATCGCACAGCATTGACACGGTCATTATTGAACCGCCTGAACACTTCCAGCCCAAAGACGACCTCATGGATGCGTTTGAGCGCGAGGAGCCGATCAATGTGATTGAGTTGGCAGATGCGCGCGAGTATGAAGCAGCCAAACGGGTTGTGTATCAGAAATACGGCGACTTTAAGGACTATGAATACCCTGAGATGACACTGATGATCGGTGATGACAACAACAAGCTCGTGCATCATGGCGATCTGTGGATGCTGTTTGGGCCACCAGGATCGGGGAAGAGTATCGTGAGCCAATACATGGCTATTGCTCTGTCTGCGGGAGTGGACTTTGCTCATTATCATGTTTCAGAGCCTCAAAAGGTTTTGCTAATCGATGCAGAGATGAACCCTCGCAGTATCCAGACAAGGCTAAAAAGTATGACAACAGGTATCTTTGCGGGTGAACCGCAGAGAGATGAGCTGTTGAAACGAGTCAATGAAAATTTTACCATTGTGAGCCATTACGATCAGCCCGAAGGGTTGGCACCACTCAATACGCCAGAGGGTCGAGAATGGTATTTGGACTTGATAGAGCGTGTACAACCAACCTGGATTTGCTGGGACAACCTTCTGAACCTTACTAGCTTCGAAGACAACAACTCGGCAGAAGAGTTTGTGGCGACTATTAATCCCCTACTCCTCAAAATGAGAGCTGAGAACCGAGTGGTTTGGATGCTGCATCATGCGGGTAAATCGGGGAAACAACTCGGCTCAATGAGTAAAGAAATACTCTTAGATGGCGTGATCTCGATTACTGTCAAAGAAGATGAGGACTCGGATGATGGTTTATTGGGGATAGACACAGCTGATTATGAGACCAATTTCATCTGGCGGTTTGAAAAAGGTCGTCACATATACGGATATGATGTGGCAGATATCAACTGGCGATACGGCAATGGATTGCTCATAAAAGAGAAAACGGATCGAGAATCAAGGATCGAAATAGTTGCCAAAATGAAACGTGAGGGGCTGTCTAATCGGCAAATATCGAAAGAATTGGGTGTGAGTAGCACAACCATCAACAAAGATGCAAAAACGGCTAAAAGCCTTATGTTATATGACGATGAGCCAGAATTTTAGGGTGCAAACCCTGTTTTCAAAAAATGGCTCTAAAAAAGGGGTCAGGTTTGCGGGGTGCAAACATGGGTGCAAACCTTTTGCCAATATGGGGTTCTCACTTAAAGTCAATAAATACAGGGGTTTCAGAGGGGTGCAAACATGGGTGCAAACCTCACTGCAAACCTTCGATGCAAAGTGCAAACATGCAAACCCTGTTAATAAAGACAGGGTTGCAGTTGGCATAGGCAAAAATTGCACTTTTTGGGGCTTATATACTTATGAGTGATTTAAATTACAGAATGAAGAACATCAGAGACGAGGCTTTTAAAAAGAAAAAGAAAGAGTCCAACGCGATCTATTCAAAGATGTTGAAACACAAAGCAGAGGCATCGGCTCGTTATGGGTGGGATCGAATCATAGAGATCATATCGCCTGATTTGAGAAAACGATTCTTTCGGCAACAACAACTGTTGACGAACTCATTGATGGAGAACGACCCAGACGAGATCATTAAACAATCCGAGGGCATGATGCGTGGCATAACTGCCCTGGTTGAATATGTATCTGAACAAGGATTTCAAGAACTCGATCCGAACATATGGATTACCAAGCATCACAAATTGGGTGTGCAAATATTGATTGCATTGGATCGAGATGCTTTGGCGAAATGTGCTGCCATTTGTCAGGCAGAACCACCGAGCCTGTATTTCAGTATCAATGAGATATTTTGCATGGTTCCAGAAGATACATTTGATATTAAGAAAAGATTTAAGGAGAACTTTGGAGATGTGAGGATTGTCAGTCGTAAACCGATTGACATTGATAAGGAATCACAGAGCTTTATTGAAGATGAAATACTTTATTAATAATGGCCCACTACAAAAAACAATTTGGCATTTCAGGGGAAATGCTAACAGCGACCTATTTTCTATTGAAAGGCTTCAATGTGTTTCAACCGATTGCGACAAGCTCAAGGGATTTACTCGTGGAGATTAGTCAAGGCAAATATTATGGCGTACAGGTAAAGAGTGCCATGAATCCTTGGATAGACCCAAAAAGAAATAAAACACGATATAAGTTTAACTTGAAGCACAGCTCAACAAGTGTTCCTTATGACCAAGAGGTCGTTCACATATTTGCTTGCGTTGATCTAAGAACAAAACTCATCTTGTTTTATCACAACTGGGGCCAGAAGAGTAAGGCTGCAACATTGGATTCGTTCACTAAGAAAGCAGAAGAACAATCATTTGTCGAGATGCTAAAAAAAATTAAATAAAGTTTACAACTACCATAGGGTTATAATTATGAACAATGAAAATGAAAACGAAAACCAGAAGCAAGAACTGACATTGGAAACGGTGGCTGCCTATTGGACTCATCGTGGCTTTGTAGGCAAAGAGCTTGCCATAAGAATCGCAGAGACAATGAGTCGTGGTGAAATCGTAGACAATGGCAATGATGCTTGCAAGGTGTGTGAGTAGATGGCTGCAAAAAAGAAAGTTGGAAGGAAGAGGATCAACCTTGATCCAATCAAAGTTAAACGATTGGCTGCACAAGGACTGAGTCAGAAACAAATTGCAAGATCATTGGGTGTGTCCTGGAATACACTCAATCGTAATCGCAAACGATCCAAGTCATTCAATGAGGCATTTGAACAAGGCGTTGCTGATGGACTAGATGCCGTGACTAACTCTTTGTTTGAGCAAGCACTTGATGGGAATACAACTGCATCCATATTCTTCTTAAAGAATAGAGATGAGGCGAGATGGCGCGACAGAGTAGAAACAACTCACGATCACACATTAAGTCTCACAAATGTCATTGATTCAGCTAAAAAAAGACTCATTGACATCACTCCTGAACCAAAAAAGATTACCAAATTGGATGTGTCTGAATGATATTGGTCATTGCACTAAAGCCAATGAAAGCATTGTTGACGTTGACAATCAGAGGAATCAAAGACAATTACTCTGATAGTTTTGAGCCTCATAAAAGAGGGGAGCGACAGTTCAAACCGTCAAACCAGTTCAGGAACCGAAACTGGGTTCGAGTTGGGCCATCGCTGCCAGCAAATGCAAAATTTAACCAGGCAATCGCAGTTTTTAATCAGGGAAATGCTCTGAAACGCCTGAAAACATTGGGCAGAGCCGTTTCTGTTATAGAAATGGCACCGCCATTCCAGCTCGTTTCGGCAGCTGGATCGCTGCTAGACCCCCCAGGTCGATTGCAAACGGGGGGCGTTTGTATTCGTACCCCCGAACTAAAATTTTTTAATTTTTTATGAAAGTAAGGATTACACATTTAGACGGCAAGATACCCAATTTGGCACTGATGAAGCTATCACACTGGCATAAACAGAAAGGCGATGATGTTTACTTTACTAAACGATCCGCGCCCGATATGTTTGAGGCTAAATATGACCGAGTTTATGGTTCTTCTATTTTTACGTTCAGCGAGAAGAAGCAACAAAAATTTTTGCAAAACTTTCCCAATGCTATTGTAGGCGGCACAGGCTTCGAGAACGGCGTGACAATAGAGCAAATTATCGGCAAGTCTGTTTATGAAAATTACGATTACGAAATCTATCCTGATTTTGAACACAGCATCGGTTTCTCACAAAGAGGATGTCGTTTGAAATGTAAATTTTGTGTCGTAAGCAAAAAAGAAGGTAAAAATGTGCATAGTAATTGGATCGATGAAATCTATCGCGGCGATCCACACCCAAAAAATTTATTGTTATTGGACAATGATTTCTTTGGTCAACCCGATTGGGAAGAAAAAGCCAATCAAATCATAGATGGCAACTATAAGGTCAGTTTTAACCAAGGCATTAATATAAGACTGGTTGATGACCGTGCTGCTGAGACACTGCCAAATATTAAATATTACGATGCGAAATTCAAAACCAGAAGGCTCTACACAGCATGGGATAACTTAGGCGATGAAAAAATATTTACAAAAGGTGCTGAGAAACTAGCCAAAAACGGAATACCAATGGGTCACTTAATGGTTTATATGTTGATTGGTTTTAAAAAGAACGAGACATGGGATGACATATTTCATCGTTTTAACACGCTTATTGACCTTGGTTGTATGCCCTACCCTATGGTTTATAACAACAACAGCACAGAACTAAAAAAATTTCAGCGTTGGGTCATTATGAGGCATTACCAATTTATACCTTGGGATGATTATTCGAAAGTGAACAGAAACAAGTTTTATAAAAAAGACACAAGACAGGTTGATATATTCAATGAAATACACCCCTAAACAAGAAGAAGAACTGATGACCGATATATGGTCACTCACCATAAAGGATTCGCCTTTAAACTTTGTGCGTTATGCCTTCCCTTGGGGCATCGAAAACACCCCCCTTGAGGACTTCACTGGCCCGCGTAAGTGGCAAGAAAAAATTTTACGAGACATTGGCAATCACATTCGCAAGAACGAAACAATCGATCTGCCTGAGATGTTTAGACTCGCGGTTGCCTCTGGTCGTGGCATTGGCAAGTCGGCTTTGGTCGCTTGGATCATTCTTTGGTTTTTATCCACGCGCCTTGGTGGCACAGTCGTTGTATCTGCCAACACAGAACAACAGCTTAGATCGAGAACATGGGCAGAGCTGGGCAAGTGGCTCACCCTATCCATCAACGGTCATTGGTTCGCAAAGACAGCGACCACATTAAGACCGCAAGCATGGTTTGAAGAATTATTAGTCAGAGACCTAAACATCGATTGCGGCTATTACTATGCAATGGCTTCTTTGTGGTCAGAAGAGAACCCCGATGCATATGCGGGGCTGCACAGTACCTTGGGTATCTTACTGATTATGGATGAGGCAAGCGGTATTCCCGCACCGATTTATTCCGTGTCTGAGGGCTTTTTCACAGAACCCACAAAGAATCGTTTTTGGCTGACGTTTTCAAACCCAAGGCGCAACACGGGGCCATTCTTTGATGCGTTTCACTCAAAACGAGCGTTTTGGAACACGGAACAGATCGACTCACGCGATGTCGAAGGCACAGACCAGGCGTTGTTTCATAAAATGATTGAGCAATACGGCGAGGATTCCACCGTTGCCAGAGTCGAGGTCATGGGTGAGTTTCCAAAAGCCGATGACGACACTGTGATTCCTTTGGAGTTGGCAAGAGCAGCGGTTAATCGGGATGTGGAATTAACCGCATCTGAAGCGATTGTGTGGGGTTTGGATGTGGCCCGCTTCGGGGGCGATAATTCTGCGCTGTGTATTCGTCAAGGCAACACGGTATTTGAGATTAAAACATTTCGCTCAATGGATTTGATGCAGCTTTGCGGTGCGGTCAAAAATATTTATGACTCTGCGACCGCAATGAATAAACCGCAAGAGATATTGGTCGATGTCATTGGTCTGGGTTCGGGTGTGGTGGATCGTCTTTCTGAGTTGGGTATGCCAGTGCGCGGTGTCAATGTTGCGGAATCGCCCGCAAGTCGCAGAAACTATTTAAATCTACGCGCCGAGTTGTGGTTTGCGATCAAAGACTGGCTCACAAAAAGAGATTGTCGTTTGCCAGAGGATGATGAATTGATTGCAGAACTGACCTCTCCGCAATATACTTATACAAGTGCTGGCAAGATAAAGATTGAAGCAAAAGAGGCAATGCGTAAACGCGGCATCAAGTCTCCCGACAAAGCCGATGCGCTGGCACTAACGATGGCAAGCACCGCTGCAACCTTTACAGGTGGCACGATTTCCTCGATGGGGTATAATTTCAAGAAACCCCTGAAATCAAAAATTATACGAGTGGGATAATCACACATGGAATATACAGATACCAAAGGGTCATACGGAATTAAAGATGACGAAGAGATGCTTGATTTGCAAGCGGTCGTCAAAAGCGAAATGGAATCCGCACAGGATTTCATCGAACAGATTGGGCAAGAGCGTGACGAGGCAACTCGTTATTATTTAGGCAAAGAACCTGGCGCAACTTCTGAGTTGCAATCGGAATACATCTCGACCGATGTCAGAGACAGCGTGTTATTCATGCTGCCATCGATCATGCGTACCTTCTTTGGCACAAAGAAAGTGGTTGAGTTTGTACCGCACTCTGCCGAGGACATACCCTTTGCCGAGCAGCAAACGGCGTATATCAATCACATCATCCAAGAGAAGAATCCAGGCTTTCAGGTCATGTACAACGCCTTCAAGGATGCACTCATTCGTAAAACGGGCTTTGTAAAAGCCTATTGGGATGATTCGATTACATCCACTTGCCACGAGTTCAGCAATATTTCACCTGAGGATTACACCGCACTCATCATGGATGAGGATGTCGAGATCGTTGAAGAGAAAATGGAAATGGAAACGCTGACGATCATAAACGAAATGACAGGCGATGAGATCACCGAAGAACGCCCGATCAGTTACGATTTAAAAATCAGACGAGTCAAAGCAAAAGACCAAGTGGTCATTGAGGCAGTACCGCCCGAAGAAGTGTTGATTTCTCGTTCTGCAAGAGACATACACACTGCACCTTATGTGGCACATCGCATGGTGAAAACCATGAGCGAGCTGATTGCCATGGGTTATGAAAAAGAAGAGATTGAACAATATTCGGGTACAGGCGGAGCGTATGACTCGGCTGAGTATGAGGCGGAACAAGCAAGGAACCCCATGAGTGAGGTTATGTATGCCGACCGCCCCGACCCCGCTGGTCAAGAAATACTGTATGTCGAACATTATTTATTTTACGATTTGGATGGCGATGGCATTGATGAACGAGTGCGAGTTTGCACACTGGGCAATGGAATGAACATTGTCAATGCGATGCCTTGGGATGATCTACCGATCACCATCTTCTCCCCCGATCCCGAACCGCATACTGCCATTGGCTCATGCCCAGCAGACTACCTCATCCCTATACAAGCGGCGAAGTCTCAGATCATGCGAGACACCCTTGATTCATTGGGCCACGCCATCTTCCCTAGGCTCGGAATCGTTGAAGGCCAAGTGAACATTGATGACGTTTTAAATACCGATATCGGGCAACCGATTCGTATGCGCGCGCCTGGTATGGTGCAACAACTGACCACGCCGTTTCAAGGTCGTGAGGCATTTCCTGTGCTTGGCTATTTAGACGAGGCAAAAGAGAATCGCACGGGTGTTTCCAAAGCCAGCGCGGGTCTAAACGCCGATGCGTTGCAATCATCCACCAAAGCTGCCGTTGCTGCCACCATGTCAGGGGCGCAAGGCAGAATCGAGCTGATTTGCCGTCACTTTGGCGAGGGTCTGCGTGACTTGTATTCGCTTGTAAACAACCTGGTTATTAAAAACCAAGACAAACAAGATGTGTTTCGCTTAAACAACGAGTTTGTGCCTGTTGATCCCAGATACTGGGATGCAAACAAGGACATTGTGGTCAATGTCGCTATATCCAAAGGCTCGGATGAAGAAAAAATGCAAGTTCTGGCACAAATGGCGGGCAAACAAGAGCAGATTTTACAAACCTTGGGGCCACAAAACCCAATGGTGAGCTTGCAACAATACGCAAATACTTTGGGTCGGATCATCGAATTGGCTGGATTCAAGGATGTGAGTGCGTTTATCAACACCGATATACCGCCAATGCCACCACAGCCACAAGATGACAAGCCCGATGCTGCTGAAATGTTGGCACAAGCAGAAATACAAAAAGCTCAAGTGCAAGCACAAAAGGCAATCATCGATTCTGAGACGGATCGCATGAAACTGATTATGGAAGATGACTTTAAACGCGATGAAGCCGAAGCGGATATACGCTTAAAGGCTGCTGAACTGTCTGCCAAGTATGGCGCAGAGATCAACATTGCTGAGATAAATGCATTGATGGAACGAGATCGAGAGACCATTCGACAACTTGCCAAGTCACAAGCTGCGGGATTGTTTAATGGCACAGGAAGCGGATAAATACTACGATTTAGAGTTCCTAGATGACCAGGGCGACATGGTTTACACCGCCCAAGGAATCAAAGCTAAAAATTTAGAACACGCACGAGAGATCGTGTTGT
>Ga0181420_1000254_pt1 | contig 21606 bp, 33 predicted proteins | sample 43SPOviralmetaG_FD_130145 | JGI IMG/M metagenome (GOLD analysis project Ga0181420, IMG submission 130145) | Marine viral communities from the oligotrophic San Pedro Time Series (SPOT) site, San Pedro Channel, CA, USA - 43 SPOT_SRF_2013-05-22 | ecosystem: Environmental > Aquatic > Marine > Strait... | reverse complement strand
GCCTGACCCAGTTATTGGGCCACCGCTATAAGTAAGACCTGTTGAACCGCCCGCTACTTGTACACTGGTTACCGTACCCGCGCCTGATTCAGTGGGGTTAGCGTTAAATACCGCTGCCCCTGCCCCCGCACCGTCAGTAACAACCATAGCCTTAGAGCCATTAGTTATAGTTATCTCAGCACCAGAGCCTTGTTTAATAGAAATAGACTGTGAACCAGTAGTGGCGTTCTCAATTACCCACACTTTACTAACTGTATTTGGCCCAAGCGTAGCGGTTCGTGTGGCTGTCAAAGAACCTGCCGAAGTAAACTTCAGATAGAAACCACGGGTAGCATCTGCCGTACCATCGGGCATTGTGAAAGTTTCATTAGCATCAGATGCGAATTGTTTTGTACCGTAGCTAAAACCATCAGTAACTAGTTCAAGGTTTGTATTTGTACTGGTTCCCCAAGTACCATCCTCATCTCCGGTAGTGATTTCTTTTAATCGTAAATTATTTACATAAGTTGCCATGATTAATTCCTATGCCGCTTTGTCAGTGTCTATGTCCACCCAGTTGGGAGTTTGAGGTGAACTAATATTAATCCAATTTGGTGTCTGTGTAACGTCTATCGAACTCCAACCTCTAATTGCAACAGTACCTATGGCTCCTGTACCTACTACTCCTGCCACTACAATCGTACTGCTGTACGCAATTGCTACTGTTCCTACTGCCCCACTTGCTCCTACGCCTGTAGGTGTAACTACTACCGCAGAGGTTACCGCTTGTACCGCTCCAGTGCCACCCACCCCTGTAACTGTGTACGACCAATCGTAAGCCGGGGTTACTGTCCCTACTGCCCCTGCACCACCTACTCCAGTAGGTATAGTGAACACACTACCAATACTAAAAGTAACTGTTCCTACGGAACCGGTAGCGCTTACGCCATTGGGTACGATATTTTCGCTAGTGTTAGTACTAACACCGTTTACTGCGCCTACCCCTTGTACCCCAGTTAAACTGAAACTTGGGACAATAGACACACTACCTATAGAGCCTGTGCCTTCAACGCCTGTGGGTCTAACCAGCCCGGTGTAGTTCAGTACTACTGTGCCTATTGCACCGGTAGCTGCAACGCTTGGGGCTACAATGTTAGCCGTGTAATTGACCGTAACAGTGCCTACAGCTCCTGTAGCTGCTGTGGAAATGCCATTAGCACCCCACGCGCCTGTACCCCAACCACGCGTACCCCAAGTTGCACCAAGGTTTACAACGGTAGAAGCTTGACCACCCCACCTATTGTGACCCCAAGGACGTTGACCCCATCCGCTCATGGCAGTGGCCTGTTACGCTATGCGTATAATCGCAGTAGCTGCTGCCGCTGTAGGGAATTGGATTTGGAAATCACCCGTACTTACTGTCTGATCCCCACCAAAACTCAACACTGCACACGCTGAATTGGAGTCGCTTGTATCATAGATCAACCCCCCGCATGTTGTGAACGAAGAGGAAGTCCACGTTACAGAACTAAAATTAGTAATGGCTGTTGTACCATCCGCCGTAGGTGTAACAGAAGTAAGAAGCTTACCTCCTACTGTGTACCCTGTACCGGTAAGCTCATCAGTGTTGCCAGTAACATCACTGTAGTTAGTCGTTGCCGCGCCGTATGTACCACTACCAGAGGCAGTAGCTTTAAGAAGCGCCAGCTTAAATGTGGTGCTTCCTGCGGTGAAATCGTGTAAACCCTTCATCAACTCAACTTTGAACGATGTGGGCATTGCCGTTGTAATTGTAATAGCCATGTTAGACCTCTAATAGTTTGACAAGTTCAGGATGCCCAGCATCCGTAAAACGGTTAGTTAATGTTGTATTGTGAGAAGCTACCGCCTGACGTAGGTAGTTAAGCATTACGTTTTTAATATCTTCTCTAAATGCCTCTGCTTGCGCCTGTATTACAGGGTGTGAGCTATTCCCAATAGAAATAACTTCGTTTACTGCGTGTTCAACCAATTCTTCAGGGGTGAAACCACGCCCCGAAACCATACTTGCTGTGGCTATCCCTATCTTTGCACCGCCTTTTGTACTAATCATAAGCTATCCTAGTTGGGGGAAACCCGTACTACTCCTGAACGATATGTGTCTGTCTCTAACCTACCTGCGCCCAGGTTACGTAGCAATATCATAGATTGTGCGTATAGTTTCTCGTACAACGCCACCATGTCTGGCTCTCCTTTTTGGAATCGTATGGCTTCCACCAAAGCCCCGTTAAGAAGGGCTGAATCAAATTCTTCGCCTAACCACGTAGTACCAGCAGTTACTATGGAAGCAGGATACTCAGCGTAATGTATTTCTGACTGGTACGCCGCATCAGGTGTTGGCCCTAAAATAAAGGTAGTCTGCCCAAATATACCGTAATGTACAGGCAAACCTGTTGCTGTAGGTAAAGGGTAAGCTTCTCGCATAAAACTAACATCTTTGTTAAGCAAATAATGGTAGTTCCCTGTGCCGTCTATAACGGCTAGAGAGTACACATAAAGTATATTGGAGGGCATTGTCAGATATTTATTGTTAAGGCTCATGTTACCTGTTTGGTTTTTACGCATAGCAGGCAAATCTACAGTAGCAAAAATAAGTTGCTCTGCTTGCTGAGTAAACATAGCCAACTGATCGTCTGTAAACGTCTGCTCACAGATGTCTTGTATATTGGTCTTAAGTTCGGTGTAATTCACCTAACACTCCCTACGCCATAGGCCCACGGGCAATAATGCCTTTTGTAGCCGCACCTACACCTCGTATCTTAATACCTGTAGTCTTGACTGGGCCAGAAGACTGCTCTGGTGAGTTAACTTTTGTACCAGGGTTGTACTCTTTAATACCGCCCACTTTTTTAACTTTAATCTTATCCATAACCTTACCTCATTATGCTGGTGTATTTGCTTGCCCACCCATACCGCTGTGAGCAGTGCAATAATAGTGTAACGTAGGTGCTCCCGCTGCTACTACTATTTGTGTATAAGCCCCTGGGTTACCTGGTGCTCCATTCGTTGTGACTCCGGTAGTATATTCTACTCCCCCGCCCCACGTTCCATTTGGAGTTGTTGAAAACCTCAACGGGTGTGGGCCATTTGTACCATTTGACTGATCAAATTTGTAAGTATTCCCTTCAAACAAAGTTAGTGTAGGGCTTACCACCCCATCTACATAAAATTTGTTACCCGCCCCGTATCCGTTAGTCCCTGGTGCTACTGTAATTGTAAATGTTGTTGTTAACACTATTTTTACTTGCCCCACTTGACCAAAGGCAAAGAGGGGGTCTACCGGTTGTAATCGCGCTCGACTTTCAGGGTATCCTGTAAAATCGGGTCTAGGGTCACGCAGTGCCTGTGGGTCACTAACAGGAAACGTCCCTAACATTAACTGCGGCTGGTCAGGGTTCCAACATTCAGGACAAGCTTTAATCCCTGTAACCACCGCTTTTATTACTAATGGCTTTAACTGCCGTAATCTATACTGAAACCCACATACGTCACATTCCGCTAACGCATTTTGACCCGACGCAAATCTTTCACTCATGGCTATCTAGGCCCATACAAACGAGGAACAAGCATTTCAGAAGCTTTCTCTCTGTCTTCCCCCGCCGCAAGTGTGTACTGTTCGTCATACTGTGCTTTTAGCATCTCCAGCCTAGCCATCCCTTCAGGCAACTTAGTAGCAATGTAGTAAGCTAAACCTGCCACCAACGCCGGTAAAAACCTAAACGGCATATCAGGAGTCTGCACTCCTGCACCCGCGTCTTGTATACGCCGCAACCGCCAATACCTAACCACATAGTAAGGCGCTCCCACTGTGCCTCGGTCAGGAATAGGCCACACCGTAATGGTAGGTTGGTCACGTAGCCTATCTACCCAACACTGAATAGGTCTACCTTGGGTAAGTTTATTAGGGATAGAAGCGTAATTGTCTACACTGATTCGGGAAAGATTTAAGTCAGTCTGTAACGTAGTACTACCTTCATTAGTACGGATAACTTGTTCAAGTAAATCAATGGTATCCGCAGGGAGGTTATAAGTAGCAGTGCCTTGCCCAAGGTTTACAAACCCTTCATCAATCGTCCACATATTAACACCACGATTAGCCCACTCTATAGTAAGCAAGTTCATAGAGCGTCTAGCAGTTTTTAAATCGTAACCGGAGTGAAGCTCACGCCCAGCACGTTCAAAAGCTTCTTCAGCAACTTCTGTGAAGTCCATCGTAAATGCTGTAGTTCCAGATGTAGCCATTATTTCTTCTTCCTTTTCAAAGCTTTAACTCGCCTTGGTTTACCTGCTGGTTGGCCCAAACGTTTCTTTTGCGTTATACGAGACTTCTTTTCTGCCGCTGTCATTTCCTTTGACGTTTTAGGTGTTTTACTTGACACCCTTTTAGTAGGTCTACAATAAGGCGTTCCTCGCTTATCCCCTTTCTTACGTCCACAGGCTTTGCCTGTCTTTACGTCTTTCCAATCTTCTTTGAACCAACGTTTTAGCGCGGCTCCTTTTTCTGTTTTACGAACGGCCACTAGCTTTCTTCTTCCTGCACTTGGCTATAGCCCCTGACGCATACGCAGAAGGAAAAACTTTGTATTGTTTCTTAACCTTCCGATAACAAGCATCTTTAACAGAACCACCTTTTTTAAGGGCGGTTATTTTTCTAGTATTGCGGGGCATTTTAGAAGCGTCCATCATTCCCATACCCCTACACTTCATCATACCAACTACCTCACTTAGCTTTTTTCTTTGATACCTTTTTAGCCGCAGGTTTCGTAGGCTCTGCTTTAGGTTTTGCTTTAGGGGCAGGTGTTTCGCCCGGATCAGGTCTGCCAAATAAGCCAACCATAGTGTATCTCCTTACATATCAATTAGTTAAACCATACCACCGCGTGTAAATCCACGCTGCAAAATTGGGCCATCTCCGCGTCTAGCAGCTTTTTTACCTACCTTACCGCCTTTTGCCATCATAGTAGAAGCGCCAGAATACGCGCCTCTACCCATAGACTTTTCCATGCCTTTGCTTTCGTTTCTACGAGAAGCCATGCTTTGGGACTTCTTGCCATTCCTAGCCCCCATAGACTCATCTAAGCGGTCGTTGTATCCCTGCTTTTTAACTTTACCACCAGCAGCCATACCGCCTAACTTGTTCTTTTCAAAGTCTTTTTCTCTGTTTATACGTCTTCGTTCAGCATCAGTATTACTACCTGTTCTGTTACGAATCCTGTAATCTTCATCATCTAAGTTACGAATAACTCTTTTATCATGTGCTCTACCACCCCCAGCATACTTTTTAACTGCTTTACCGGGTTTCTTTTTGCTACTATTAAAATAACTAGGCATACCGCCCTCCTTAAAAGTTTTACCTTTGTCCGCTTTCGCAAACTCTTTACCCACACTTTGTGGGACTCCTGCTTTCTTAGCAAACTTAGGGCTGTTAGCCACTGCCGCCATAAATTTAGCTTGTTTCTTCGTTTTACTGGGCATTAACACTTCCACCGTTTTCTGGCTTGACGCAGCCTGGAATTAGGGTCTTTAGCTGCTTTGGGAAATTTTTTCATCTGACCAGCAGAACGGGCGCAGAACGACTTACGCCGCTTTGCATCTTTACTGCCTTTCTTTACTGTACCAGTAACAGCTGTCTTGAGTTTAGAGCCGGGGTTGTCCCTACGATATTTAGCCACACCCTTCTTGGTCATACCTGCGCCAGATTTAGTCGGACGCTTCTGACCACCTTTAATGGTGTGGCCTTTCATAGTTCCCTTTTTCTTAGACGCTGGCATACAACTTAGTTACCGTAACAATAAAAGAGTACGTATCTCCTCCTGTTGGGCTTACTGTAGTCGCTACAATATCACCTGTGTTACCTGCTGTTCCGAAAATTCCGGGGTTAGGAATACCAAAGTCAGTAAAGTCATACTGCTCTGTCCAATCCGCTGGAAGAGTAAAGATAGGAACATCGGTGGTAGCATCAAATGCCAAGGTAACAGCCACGCCTGTACTTGCATAAGTAACCGCTTGTACAGTAGCCGCTGTACAAGCTTGCCCAGTAACAGGATCGGCAGAAAGAGCAGACACATCAACTATTACAGAAGTAACAACGTCAGTATTACCTACCGCTACATTGCCTCTAATAATAGCTGTGCGACCGCCATCCTGTATGATTTGCGTCGTTAATGTATCAGCCATAAGTTACTCCCTATAGTTTATATTAAGCACTAAATGGAGTAGCACCAGCACCGCCGCCAGCGCCAAAACATACCGCTTCTACGTACCACGTATTCGCAGCAACAATAGTACACTTAATAATACTGTCTATGTCACCGCCAGTAGTACCGCCATTCCAAGTGAAGGTAGTATCATTTGGTGTAGCTAGAAACGTCTTAGTAAGCCCTGCTGAATCTACAGACATTGCGTATCCAGTAAACACATCAGCTCCAGAAGGCTTAATGACTAGGTTGTTAGCAAGGTCAAACGCGCTAATAACAATAATCTGAGCACCTAGTTGGTTCTGTTGGTCAGGGGCAGTTGGGTCAGTGGCGGGAGTAGTGCTTGAAGGCACAGTATCCAGTATAGCGGGAAGTGTTAGCTGTCCTGCACCACCTGCATTGTTTGAACCGTAGACATTAATAACCCCTGCATTGCCCGGAGTTATAGCCCCAGTGGGGTTACCCGCCGCATTTACTGTAGGAGTAGGGAAAATAGAAAGAGCTAACGTAGCGTTGTCAGCAGTGATTGTTTGTGCCGCTCCCGGCCCAGCGGAAACAAAACCGTTGAGTGACCGGACAGGCCCAGAAAAAGTAGTTCTAGCCATTATAAATTCCTCTCATGCGAGTTGGGGTATATCTGTCTGCATGAAGTCAGTCGGGCGCTGTCAGATATACGGGTTAATCCCGATTGCAGAAAGTGTACCCCAATAAAAAACCCCGCACAAGGCGGGGTCAAAATCATTCGTACATCTTATTATGATTTTAAGGAGGAGCTATGTAGCACCGGGCGAACCGTACACGCCAAGTGGGTCAGATACGCCGAAGCTGTATCGCTCACGAGCCTTGTAACGGCTGTTGCCTGTATCGAAATCAGCATCCATAGATGTAGACATCGGTGTACGGACAAAGTGCTTAAGTCCATTTGGAACGTCGGTCATCAAGAACCATGCGTTGCCATCAGTCAGATAGTTATTAACTGTATAACCCTCTGGGACTGAGCCATTGTTACGCATTGCGTTGATGTCGTTGTCAGCAGTGCTCACTCTAAGCTCGGAATCCATCAAGCGTGTGGCAACGAATTGCAACGCAGGTGGGATGACAAGTTTACGAGGTCGAGCTGCAATCAACAAACCACGCTCATCAGTCCAAGCTGCTATTGAAATAATCGCTGCTTCCAAGGAAGTCTCGTTTAAATCAACGCCAGTAGCTGGAGTGTTTGCGTTAGTTCCACCCGAAACTAATGGATGTGCGGTCGAGAATAAAACCTGACCGTCTCCATAAGTAGGCCCACCAGCAAAACCACTGTTGAGTATGGTCGCACCTTTAACTTGCTTGGTGTAAGCCATTGCTCTAGCTAGTGCTTTCGTATAACGCGCTGAAAGCGAATCGTATAGGTTATCCTCAATAGCTTCTTCAGTTATTGAAAATCCCATAGCAATCGTTTCATTTACGTAACGAGCTGTGTAGGTTTCTTGGGCATTGTCATACTGAATAGCTGAACCTTCATTCTTAACAGGAGCAGCGCCAAAGCCTGACAATTTTACTTCTTCTTCAAAGGAACGGTCAGAAGTCTCTGTCTCAAAGATTTCTTTAGTTTCCTCACCGTATCGTGCGTACTCAAGGCCAAACAGGGCATTTAGACCCGGTAATAGTTCCTTGAGGAGTTGCGCTCTTGAAATAGCCATCTGTCAATCTCCTTAAGCTGTACCGGTGCTGTTGGTGTATGAGTGCGATCCGGGGTTAAATTTAACCACCACATCAGTGAACGCATCACCTACTTCACTGCCCGGAGCATCGATAAAATCAATAACTCTGAAAGCAATGCCTGTAGTGGCTGCGGTAGTTGCGTCTAGTGCTACATTAGAATTACCTGTAGCTGTACTTCCAGTGGTAGTAGATTGAACTGCCGCTAACGGTGCATTCATACCCAGTGTAGCTTGGGCCATTGCTCCATCAGCTTGTACTTGGAAGGCAACATCTGGGTCATCAACGATGAATGCTAACGCATCAGCAGCTACAGTACCTGTAGGCCACATTTGACGGTTAACAAAACCTAGTGTTGCATCTGTATATGAGCAGCCCATAAACACACCAATCGTACCGGCGGGGAATGGATCTGCATTTGAACCTACATCCGTACACAGTTCAATAGTACCAGCAGCATTAATTATGACAATTGAGCCATAAAAAATATTAGTACCATAACCGGACGCAATAGGAAGTTTGCGAGTAGCTCCTGCATAAGGGAGTCCACTCACCTCGTTTATAGGCCGTAGCCCATAAGGGGTAGCTGTAGTAGCCATCTGTATCTCCTAATTATCCTTTACCGAAAGTAACCTTAGAAGTCCGTTCATTGAACATAGGCATTCTAGGGTCAGACTCTCGCATTAAATTATTGTCTACAGAACGTATTTGCGCTTCATTCGTTTCTTTATAGTAAGCACTACGTTCCTCAACAAGTTCTTTTGGAGCTTTGCAAAGCATTAAACCGCCCATAACAACATTGTCTTTAAAGCGATCATTCTCAATACTCACCAAATGAATCTCAGGGTGGTCTGAGGCTTTACACGGCTCCCAACCTTCTCGTAACTTAGAAGAAACGTTGGTTGGATCAGCTTGACCGTTTGTAGCAACACGAACCCAATGAAAAGTGTAACCATCTTGCGGGGTAGGATCAGGTAAAAGCTCTGGCCTTTTCCACGCAGGTTTATGGACTTTCTTTTCTTTGGTATCTAGTTCTCTGTCTAATCTGTTCTCAGCCATTTATATTTCCTCTTAAATCTGCAACCTGTTGGGCGTAGTCTTCCAGCGGTACCCCAAGACGTTTCGCTAAAGCAACTTGTGTCTGCGATAATGTAACCTTGTTAGGTTTCGTGCTCCGCGTAGCGGGTGCAACCACATTGCTCGATTTTCTCTTGGGTGTTTCCGGTTCGTCTTCAATTCCCTCATCAAACTCGCTAGGGAACAATTCGCGCATCCGAGAATTAATCTTCTCGTAGTATTGATCTGACTGAGGGCTTGTACCCTCTTTTGTTAATTTAGTATGTAGTCCTAACGCAAGAGCTGTCATCTCATCATTACTACCAAACCACGGGTTTTCGTCGCGCCATGCTTCGGCCCTTTCATCCTTGACAGGTGCTTGCATCTGTTCCTGTTGTGATTGAACAGCATTTTGTTGCGGTTGTAAAGTCGCTTCTTCTATAGTAACAACACGGGGTTTCAACGCTTTAATTTTTTCTGCACGTATTTGTGCAGTATTGAGTTCCGTCTGAGCTGCTACTATTGCATCAGGTTCACCACTTTCATACGCTTCTTTATACTTCTTACTGGCTATAGCTACCTCACCTTCGGTCTGCTTTCTAGCCGATTCAATCAATGTATTGTGGCTTTGGTCTACATTTCCCTTAAGCTTTTTGTTTTCTGCTACTAGCTGCTGGGCATAAGCAATGGCTTCTTCCTTTTGGCGTAATGCTTTTTCTTTAACCCTACGCTCATCGTGGTAGCCTTTACTAAAGTGCTGTATACGCTTCTTAACTTTTTCTGAGTAATTTTCTAACTCGTCATCAGTTATTTCTTCTGGCGGTCTAGAAGGTTTACGCCCCCTATCCGCTTCAGGAGTATCATCAACCACCTCTACTTCTAGGTTTTCATCCTCTACTACTTTTACTTCTGTAGGTTCTTTCTTAGGTTTCTGCATGACTTCACGCCCTACAGCACCCTCTACTTCTATGTCGGAAGTTTCCTCTGGGGTACTAACTTCAATTTCAGCCGCAGCGTCTACCTTGTCAGGGTCAGGAAACTCGTATTCTACTTTCTGGATAGGCATAAGTTACTCCTTAGTTTGCGCGAGATATTACACTCGGGTCATCAACGACAGCTTCAATAGAATCATCATTCATCAGACGATACTCTTGTTTGCCGACTTTAAAACGTGTGCCGGTATTAGCCCGAAACATTACATAGTCGCCTTGTTTACACCAAGGGCCAGTAGGGAATCGTTCTTTATCCGCATACGCTTGCTCTCCCATGTCCAGTACCAACCCTATCGTAGACAGGATGTACTCTTCATGGAGTGTCTTTGCAGCTTTAGCTATTCCACCCGCAAAAGTTTCTTCTACGTTAGGTAGCGCAATAAGTACTCTGTATCCCACAGGCTTGGGGATAAGGGCATCTAAGTCTTTCTGTGCTGCATCTTCTTCTTCTATCTTTTCCTGGCGTTTCATCTCTAACGCTGTCATTTCAGTCATGTTGGTTTTCCATATGGATACGCGAGAGGTCATTTATTTCTCGTAATGCGGTGTCCAGACCCCGAAGCACACCACACACTTCTTTATAAGCGGCGTAGTCTTTAGCTGCACCGGATTGTATAAAGTCTTCGCTAGACCGTTTCTGGTCTGTAATCTTTTCTACTAATACTTCAAAGACAGTTTTAGCCACTACCTACCCCCTTCAAAATCTACAAATATAGGAGTTTGTTCCCCAACCCATGCCCCCACTACATTGAACTCAAAAAACTCATTGGCTTCTTCTTGGGTCATACCATCCCTTTTTTCCAAAACCTCGATACATTTTTCTCGGTCATATACTGCAATTGTTGGTTGCCCACAACGCTCCCCAGTACCTATAAGAGCGGCCTCAAATCCGTCTGCAAGTAAAAGTTCTTCCATTACACGTCTCCCGCCGCCCGGATTACGCGGCACTTGTCGCGTTTGTCACCTTCGTAGTAAATGTAGCCCTTTGCTTCAAGCTGTGTAGGTCTAGCAGTAATACTGCTGTAGGGTAAATACGGATACATTGCTCGTATTTCTTTTGTGGTAACTCCTTTCTTGCCAGCTTTTACAACCTCGTCATATACCAATGTAAGTAGCTTGCCACTAGATACTTCATTAGCCGCGTCCTTACTAGTCTGGGGGTCATCTTTACGCGCCAGCTTATAAGAAGGAGTATCTTCAAACATATCTAACGTAATCATTATCTATCCTCTCGGTCATCGCGGTAGGCTTCAGACGCATCACGATGCGCTTCTGCTCTAGTTCGTTTTTCTTCGCCTTTAGCTTTAGCCATATCAATAATGATCTTGGCTTCTTCTACGTCATTCTTCGCTTCAGTAGCTTGGTTCTGCGCGGCTATGCGATTAGCCTCAAGCACTGCGGTTGTCTGCGCTTTCTGTTTATCCAGCTCAATCCGTTCCTGGTCAAGCGCCACATCCGCCGCATCTTTAGCGGCCTTACGCTGCGCGTCTTGCTCCTTGATTGCCAGTTCCTTCTGTTGCATCTGGATGATGGGGTCTTGTGCCAGTTGTTGCGCTTGCTGTTGTGCTGCCTGCGCCTGCTTCTGAGCAGAAAGCCGTTGTCCTGCTTTAGCCAGTAGACCAGCTAATCTGTACTCAAGTTCTTCTGGTAGTTCTTCGTTAGGCGGTGGTAACTCCTGACCCAGTTGAGCTTCCATCTGCTGCCTGTAGAGGAAGGCCATGTGCTCTGCTATGTGTGCTCTAATAGCTGCAACAATTTGTTGACCATTAGGCATTTGTCCTAGCATTGCTGCTACTTGTGGGTCAGCCAAGAAAGTTTCGTGTACCGCAATGTGTGCTTGATGGTCTTGAAATATGAATGCTTTCAAAGGCTTACCATTAAGTGCATCCATGTTCTCACTTACTGGGTCTTCTGGTTTCATATCATCAGTGTTAGGTACAAGCTTGTCTGCGTTCTTAATCCCTAAGACCTCGATCATCTGCCGGTGCAGTTGGGGCAGGTCATAGATTTGTGGGTTAGCCTGTGCCATCTGGAGTACGGTTTGGTATTGCACAACTCGTTGTGCCATCGTACTACTGTTGGGGTCGCTGACAGGAATTACTTCCACCGTGGCATAGTCGGCTTGGCGGGCGCGAGGCGTACCACGGTCAGGCTCATAACCATACTCTAGCGGTGCGTACTCAGCCATAATCGCTCTGAGCAGTTTAAACTCCTGCTTCATTGCGTAGTGGACACGGGATTGAACCGCAGCCATTGGCTTGAGAGTGCGCTCCAACAGAGCGAGAGTTGTTCCGACAGGCGCATTTGCGCTCATATCAGAGATATTCATGTCCGAAATAGCCCCTAATCTGCGGCCTTCTTCGGTTATCTTGTCTAATAAGGCCAATAGCGTTTGACTTGGCTCTTTATAGGGTAATGGCAGGATATTCTCGCGGATTGACCCACTAGGCACGTCCACATCACGGAATTCACCCGGCCCGATGGGGGTATCGCCCGTAGTTACGCGCATACCACGGGATTTCAAGCCACCCGGTAGGTTAGATAGCGTACCTGCGTCCACTAATTGACGGATAAGTGACGTTCCCGCACGCGCATAGCCACCAATAATGTGAATTAAGCCCAATCCGTAGAAGCCAAACCCAGGAACGTACACATAATGGACGAAATGCTGGCGTTTTAGCATCAATGGGTCATCAGGATTCCAGTTTCTGCGTATTGCTAGTACTGTTCCCGTACCTTTTTCTATACTAACCACGTAAGGCTTGGCAATTTGTAGGGAATCGTCGTTTTTATCTGCCCCATCTACCTCATCAATGACAATATCGGCGTGTATTTCGTACACCGCGTAGCGGTCATCAGTAGTTAGGGAGATTCCAGCCTGTTCAGCCTTGGCTTCTTCAATATCTGTGGTGAAAGACACGGGGTCACCGAGGTCTACTTCCCTATAAAACCCTGCATCTTGCAGTTTTACCATCTCATTCTTAGTTTTACGCATCACATGAGTGACACGCTCGGCTGATTCCAGGTTAGACGCACCGTAAGGCACGATCATATCTTCCGCTGGAATGTAAATAGCTATCTGGCGACCTATGTTTGGGTCAAAATAAACTTTCTTAAACGCCGATCCAGCCAATCCTAGGCTGTACAGCATGCGTTCGTGCTCTGGCCTGTACTCCACCATCACATCAGTCAGCTCGTAGTTCATATCGGTTCTAACGCGGGTTGCTGCGTCTTCTTTTTCTCGCGTTATTTCACCGAGTATCTGAGTTTTCACCGGGCCAGCCGCTGGGAATGTCTCACTCATGGCCTCTGCTTGGAATCTTATAGCTGCTTCTGCTAGTACTGTGCTATACACACCACAGGCATTTTCCCAAGGCTCAGTCCTGTCCTCGTAACTAAACCCTAAAACCTCTAAACCTTTTACATAAGTCTCAGCCCAATCACGACGAGAGCCTATGTCCCCGTCTACCGCGCCTATCAAATCACCCGACAACTCATTGAGTTGACCGTCATCTAGGTATTCTGCCAGGTTTGCTTCAAACGGTGCGTTAGCAATGTCCGAGTCTTCCATGTCTGGAACCAGTGTTATCTCTACGCCGCCGTCTTCCAGAGTCATTATCTCTGGTTCGATAGCAATTTCTAACTGCTCCACCACTTCGACATCTTCACCCAGTGGGGCTGCAAATAAACTTTTCTCAATAGCCATTAGTAGTACCCGCCTCTACGCTGCTTAAAGTATTGAATCTCATCTTCTTCATCTGATGGTAGCCGTATAAAGCCACCCTTCCTATACCGCATCAGTGCCAGTGACACAGAGTCCACATAGTCATCATGCTCCCCAGATGGGAAGCTTGCTACCTCATCAATCACCTCTTCCGCCCACGGGCGGTTGGGTGTCCATACCATACCAGAAGCAAATAGATCAGACACGGAATTAAGCCGTGTTATCTTGTCGTTACCTCGCGTCGGAGTAAACTCCTGCACCGGTATACCCATCGCTCTCATTTCATAGATTAGCGGCGCACCCGACGCTTTCTTCTCCACAATGATTGAGTCTGGTTCCCAACTCTCGTATTGCTCAACTGCTACCTTCTTCAGCTTCGGAAACTCCATCCGTTCCCTAAACGCATTTAGCAGGATAATATTAGCTTGTGATACACCCGCATCATCATCTTGGTAGAACACACCCCACGTTGTCAGCGCCGAATAGTCAGCGCGGTTTGTCTTCTCAAACGCTGTATCCCACGCCATCAGGATGTATTCACAGGCTGGGGGTTCTTCCTCTTCCCATGTCATCCACCACTCACGTTTCACAATAGCCGACGTTTCGGATGTCGGTTGCTGCTGGTACTGCGCCATCCACTTGGAGTTTGGCAGTTCTTGCTTGAGCACATGCAGCTCATCCCGTGACCAGAACTCAGGCCACAGCGGTGTGCCACTAGGCATAAGTGCAGGAAATTCAATGACTTCCCACTCATCCCCACCACGCTCCGCTGCCGCTTTCAACACTTTAGCGGTCAGGTCACGCTTCGACCAACGGGTCATTACCACCACGATAGCCCCACCGGGCTGGAGTCTTTGCCGTGGCCCTGATGTGTACCACTCGTAAGTCTTGTCGTAGATGTCCGGGTTTATCTCAGCCAGTGCTGCTTCTTGCTCTGAGTGTGGGTCATCAATAATCAATAAGTCCGCGCCCTTACCAGTAACCGCACCACCCACACCAATCGCAAAGTAATCCCCGCCCTTACTGGTGTTCCAACGTCCTGCTGCCTTTGAATCGCTTTGCAAACTTAGCTCAGGAAAAATATTCTGGTAGTTGTCCTGGTCTACCAAGTTTCTAACCTTACGGCCAAACCCTACCGCAAGTTCTGCGGTATGTGATGTCTGGATGACTTTCTTGTGCGGATACTGCCCCAGAAACCACGCAGGTAATAAGTAACTAGCAAACTCAGACTTAGTATGACGAGGAGGCATATTAATAATGAGACGCTTACACTCACCACAAGCCACACGCTCAAACGCTTCAGCCATCTTGCCATGATGTTTTCCACTAATAAATACAGGCCACATCTGCTTTACAAAATCTATAAACCGAGTCTGGGCCTTCTTCTGTTGTTTAAGCTTGTTCAGGTGCTCTAACTCTGCCAACAGCTTTTCCTGCTCTGGCAGAGACAACATAGGTAGTATGGTCGGTATATCCTTGAGCGAGATGTTTTCAAACGGCGACGCTTCAGACATCCAGCTCTTCCTCACCTTCTTCACCTAACATCTCATCTAGGCGCTCATCCATAGGTGCTACATCTACTACACTAGCGTTAAGGAGATTCTTCACTCTATCCTTAATCGCTTTCTCTAAATCTTCGGGATTCTTATAGTTGACGGTTATCTCACTGCGCTCGGTAAATATACCCACATCGCTGTGTTTCCCCAGTAATTCCAATGCCTTAAGCTCAAACCGTGGGTCACCACAGTTTGCTATCTCCATAAGCTTGTGCGTTATGGCTGCTCGCGCCTCGGCTGCATCCATAGCAAGTTGTTGGCCGTACATACGCAGGAACGAAGCTGCTGCAAATGCTGTAGGCTGGTGGGTTAAATCTGCTGTTTTACTACGCTCGGCTACAGCCTGGATGAGTTGCCTTTCGCGTTCCGCATCCTCTTCAGTAACCTCAAGGGACGCACCTAATGATTCCTGCAATTCCGCCGTGTTGCCAGCGACCTCAACCTTTTTCAAGTGAGTCGATGGTTTGTCCTCGGTTAAATCATAGGGGACGGGGTGATCCTTTGTGGGTTCTATCTGTACCACAGACATATCGCAGGTATCCAATACCGGTTTTGCGAAGTCTAACAGATATTAGGGTAGGTGCAGAGCAGCTGTGGGACTCAAGTAGGGGGGTGTTTCCCTGGGAAGGGGGGTGGGGTGCGAACCAGACGGTTACAAAAAAGAGGGGGTGGGGTTGTGAAATTGTGTGATGTGATGTGCAAATTAGTATGTATATAGACGCTATGGTACCACTCTGGCTACGCGGGGGGTGGGGGAGGGTAGGGGTCAACCTAGAATATCTAGGTTAAACAAGCCCACTTGACTTTTTTGTGCCACAATGTAATAATGTACTTACTGAATCGGAACACACACAAATTCACTTACCCGATTCATTGGAGAACGAAAATGGCAGCAAAAACTAAAACAGTTAAAATGGTAGATTCATCCGAGCAGACAGTGGAAGCGAGGAAGATTTTCTGCAACGGCGAGAGTGGTAGCGAGCTTGGAAGGAGACAACTGGCCGAACGATACGACGATATTTTCCCTTTTAATTGGACGATGCGAGCGGACGGTAAGTTTGACAAGAAAGCGAATGGCAAACTAGAAAAAGCCGATCAAGTACTACTCAAGTCTGAGCGCGATACACTGGAGCAAGAATACTACGCGGCGATAGGCGCGAAGGACAAAACCAAGTTTGACAATGCTTGGGATTATGTCAAGGGATTGTCTAAGCATCGCGCCGATGCAGCGGGTAAAAAGAAAACTGCTCAATCCACTGAGCGCGAGAAATGGGTAAAATTAATTCGCGCACTTTACAACAAGTCCAGCGATCCGGAAGCGATAACCAAAATGGATACGCAAGCGATGGTAACTGCAATCGCTAAACATGAGGGAATCACCCTAGACTAACTCTAGGTTGAATAGGAGATAAACTGGCATAGAAAATTTATATGGGATTAAGCATTGTGCAAGTAGGATATACCCACAACCGAAAAGCGTTATATGAATGGCCTACTACATTTAAACAAACGCAAGCCTACGCAAGGCGTAGCAAGCCCAGACTAAACATCTGGGCTTTTTTGTGTCTAGCTTTCAGCTATCCAGTGATAGTACCTATGATAGTAGGTACATGATAGTAGCCTAGCTACTGCTCTATGTAGCCTAGCTACTGCTTTGTGGTACAGTGTTATGCCAATAAACTATGTTATGCTTTATTGTTACACTGTAAGATGCTGATATAACTCAACAAAGTACCTATTGTTACATTGTTACGTCCAAAAAGTATGGATACCTGTTTAGAGAGAAAAAGAGCTTCTCTGCTTATGCAACTAAGCAACACAACACAAAAACAAAAAACTTGAAACACGCTCGCATAATCCTAAAATCACGTAACAACATAACAATACAATACTATAAATAAATAAAACACACACTCCACTAAGGCTACAGCCATTTTTCCTTTGTTACGTTCGCCTTTTATAAACGTAACAATACCCCTATTTACGTAACAATAGAAACGCACAATGTAATACGTTTTGGTAAGCCCTTCCCTACTTGACAAAGTGTACCACATTGTGATATAATATATATTCAAACTGGGAATTCGCCTAGCTTGTGTACACCAACCTAGATGTTCTAGGTTCAACAGGAGAACGACAATGGCTTTATGCCGAATGTGTAACGCACCATTCTCAACAGCACGCAAGCGGTTGGGCATGGACACTTGCCTTGAGTGCGGGGAACGCGCAGCCAAGCAGGTTAAGCATACTGTAGCACCACTCAACAAGAGCAACTACATGCTGCTCATGCCCGAAGAACTCAAGCAACTCAACCCCAAGCGAACAACCTAGACTATCTAGGTTAAGGAGAACAACAATGGATAAAGAACACTTAAACATACATGACCCGCACGATGAATACGTGTGGGCAGACACTACCCCTACTTGGGTAGCACTACTGAAAGTACTGGGGATTATCTCTGGTGCTGTCGGCATGGCTACGCTGTGCTACCTATTCACTGTATTTATGTTTGTAATCTAACCAACCTAGAACATCTAGGTTAAGGAGAACGACAATGTACGCAAGCAACATAACAGACCTACCAACGCTACACTCATACGAGCAAGCACTGGAGCATTACGAAAGTATTAAACCTATCAGGGGCAGCAACAACCTACGCCCCATTTGCAATACCCCTAATGGTAGACGCAAGAAGCACATGCAGATCATCAAGCGCAAAGATGCAATAGCGTGTCGGCTGTACGAGACTGACGTGTTGGTTTTCCACAAGGGAAGCTCTTGGGAAACTGGGGTGATTGAGTACCACTCAGGTACTTGGATCAGCAACTCCACCCATTCATTCGCCAGTGAAATTCTCTACCCATACATTGGGTTCAGTACGAGGCAAGGTCATACTGAAGTATGTATAAACTATAGAGATATAGGAGAGAGGAGTTCCTATTACATCAGCCCTAGCCAGACTCTAAAGATAAGGCGTGTTGGTGAGCCGCACCACCCACCCAAATACACCGCCATCAACCCACCAAAGAATATGGAGTACTACCTCAAGCGCAAGGAGTACAACGCTAAACGTAGGCCACTCAAAGAATTCCAAGACCATTGCATACGCATGGCTAAACTGGCCGACCCCAAAGAACAACAAGCGAACATAAGCCCTGCACTATACGCGAGAAATGCAAAGGAGTGGTGGTACTACCTTGATATGCACAAAGACCTGACTCTTGACCTACATAAAGATGCCGTATATGCGTCAAGCTCGTGGGGTAAGCTCGTACCGATAGTACTAGAGAAAGCACGCATTTACTCCCGTCACACTGACGCCTATGTTTTTGATATACAAATAATTAAGGATTTTATTAGTGACGTGGTGAAGTATGCGTTCGCTGATGAACTCTTTGAGGAGAAGGAAGTAAGTAGAAGGACGTTTAATGGTAACGAAACATACATCTGGCATAAATACAAAGGAGAACAAGAATGAAAACATTAATGCACGCTAAATCAAAGAAGCCTGTGGATACCGGAGAAGTACTAAGGGATGACCGAGGTCGTCGCTACTACTTACGCGGAGTCCATAACAACAAGGTACTGGTGACCTCAATGGACGAACGCAAGATGATGGTCACCGCAGCACCCCAAGTATTCAATTGCTTTTTAACCAACTAACCAACCTAGAACATCTAGGTTAAACAGGAGAACGAAATGAGTGAGCAAGTATTTAATCAAGTAGTTACAGTATCGCTAGAAGATGCTATCCATCTAATTGTAGCTAACCCCAATGTACGCTACATGCTACGCGGAGAGCCGGGTATTGGTAAATCATCCTTGGCGTATGCGCTTAAGAAGATCACAGGTTACCAACTGTCCATGATGGACATACCCAACCTAGACTTGGGTGATGTATGTATGCCTGTCATTGACCATGAGAACAAGGTAACCAAGTACTACCCTAACGCTAGGTTTGGTATCCACACTGGTCAACCCGTAGTGATGTGCTTTGATGAGTTTACTAAAGGTATGGATGCAGTTAAGAATATGCTACACCCTACGCTAGAGGTAACAAACCCACGGCTAGGTGACCTACCCGTTCCCGAAGGTAGCATTGTAGTACTGACAGGTAACCTAGACAGCGATGGGGTGGGCGATGGACTAGCCCAGCATACTAGGCAACGCATTGTTGAGCTTATTGTCCGTAAACCCAATGCCGACGAGTGGTTACGGTGGGCATCCAACAATGGGATTGCCGCTGTACTCATGGCATGGGTAGACAGGTACAGATACTGCCTTGCCTCTTACCTTGACGGGATAACCAACGAGTTTATCTTCAACCCCGCCGAGCCGCAGGAAAATGTGGTGTCACCTCGCACGCTAGAAATGGCAAGCAGGCAGATACTTACGCGGGAAAGCATCTCAAAAGACGCGCTGAGAGCAGCCTTAACTGGAACTGTGGGGGCATCTGCCGCTGTCAGCATACTCTCGTTCATCGAATTTCAGGACAAACTACCCAGTTTACGCAGCATTATCGACAAACCATCGAGTGCTGAGATACCTGATGATGAAGGAGCCAGGGCGGTACTAACCTTCAACCTACTAGAGCATGTGGATAAAGACACACTGACTCCCATCATGGAGTACTTACGCAGGGATGAGATGGACGAGGAGTGGCAAGTCATATTCGGTGTCTGCCTAGCGCGGCATGAGTCGAAGAAACAGATTGCCTTTAGTAATGGTGCGTTCGCTAAGTGGGCGCGAGACAACGAGGACTTACTATGAACACTCAAAAACAAAAACTTATGATCGCCTTGAATGAAGCGTTCGTGTGGGGTAGAGCTTTAGGGAGAGGTGATGAAAAAATGGCTCAGGCGTTCGGGCCGGATTGGCCTAGTAAACCCATACGAAAAGAAATTGAACAAAAAGTACGTGACCGCCTTGAAGAGGATGCTGCTTGGTGGGATCAAGTGCTTGATGATGAGGAGGACTTACTGTAATGGATAAACGACAGCGAGAGTTTAAGTCTATCAAGATAGGGGTAATGCGCTCCGAACCATTTGGCTTACTGCGTGGGGTGATGATGCTAGGTGAAACAACCTTCACCGACGAGATACCTACGGCATGTACCAACGGTCGAGATGAGAAATACAATCTGGACTTTTGGTTTGAGACAGTATCCAACACGCGCAAGGGACTTGGGTTTGGTCAGGTGCATGAGAACTTTCACAAGGTAGCCAAGCACATGACTGTGTATCAGACCTTGTACAAGCAAGACCCTAGACTTGCAAACATGGCGTGTGACTATTGGATAAATGGTCGCATCATTAAAGCCGACCCCCACGGCCTAATAGTAGAAATGCCACGCGACAAGGATGGCAAGAACATAGGCTTACACGACACCAAGTATGACGGGTGGACTGTGAAGCGTATCTTCAACCATCTTAAGCAGGAGCAAGAAAAGGGTGGTGATGATGGTGAAGGTGAAGGTACAGGTGGGGGTGGTGGGTTCGACAGCCATGACTGGGAAGGGGCTGAAGAACTGACTAAAGAGGAGCGCAAGGAACTCGGTGACAAGATCGATGAAGCAGTGCGTCAGGGTATTCACGTAGGGCAAAAGGCCGGAGGTGGTTCGCTTGCCGATGCGCTTGGACTCAAGGACTTGATAACCCCGAAGGTAGACTGGCGTATTCATCTGCGTACCTTTATGAACGCGACGTGTCAGCGCAAGGAGCAAAGCAGTTGGCGTAGACCTAATCGTAGGTTCTTACATCAAGACATCATTATGCCTACGCTAGAAGGACGTAGCATACGTGAGTTACTGGTGGCGCGTGACGCATCGGGTTCGATGTACTGGGAAGATCGCATGACTAAGGTTACCTCAGAGATGTTGGGGATAGCCAAGCTGTTAGACATCGAGAAAATCCATGTACTTGATTGGGATGGTGAGGTTGCCGAGGGTGGGCATACCACCTACTCAAGCAGGGAGTTGGAAAGCGCACCGGAGTTGAAGACTGTTCGTGGAGGTGGGGGAACTAACCCTAGCTGTGTGAGTAGATACATCGACGAGGTACAACTTAAACCTGATTGCATCATCATGCTGACCGATGGCGAGATATATAACTGGGGTAGTTGGAGACATCCAATACTCTGGGCAATCACTAACGATGACACAATAACTGCCCCTGTGGGCAAGACAATTAACATTGATTAAACCTAGATATTCTAGGTTGGAGAACGATATGAGTGTAATAGCAAACAGCGCCGTACTGGTGCGTCTGAATATTAGCGTAGGGGGAGCAAGCAAACGCAACAAGGAGTTGGAGCATGAGGTAGCACGCAACAAAAATGCTGACCCCAATGCTATGCGTAT
>Ga0181420_1000252_pt1 | contig 21641 bp, 19 predicted proteins | sample 43SPOviralmetaG_FD_130145 | JGI IMG/M metagenome (GOLD analysis project Ga0181420, IMG submission 130145) | Marine viral communities from the oligotrophic San Pedro Time Series (SPOT) site, San Pedro Channel, CA, USA - 43 SPOT_SRF_2013-05-22 | ecosystem: Environmental > Aquatic > Marine > Strait... | reverse complement strand
AGGGTCTGGTTGGAACCAAGAACAAAGAATTAAATATAATGCCAATCCTGAATTGATTATAGGTAAAACAATTACCGTTCAATATTTTGAAGAAACTAAAAACCAAGAGGGTGGATTAAGTTTAAGATTTCCAACCGTAAAGCATGTTTATGAAAATGGAAGAAATGTCTAGGAATTACGAAATAAATTTATTATATTAATATATGAAAGAAAATGTAAGATTAGGTTATGCATGCGTAAACATGACATTAACGGGCCGGCCGAAGAAGGCAGGTGGTAGAGTGACAACGTCAAGGACTGCTAGAAAAGCAACTTGGCAAAATGGATCTGATGATCCTAAGGATTGGGATTTGCATTTGTTAGGCGAACGTACGTTACTTAATGCAAATGACTTGTTACATTATCTACAATGGAACAATGACCATGATATAAAATTGTTTCGTTTAGGTTCTGAATTGTTTCCATGGCATGATCAATATGAATTACATCAACTGCCGCAGTTCAATGATATAGCAAAAAAGTTATTAGAATGTGGTAATTATGCACGTAAGAATGGCATTCGTATTACGACCCACCCAGGACCATTCAATGTATTAGGTTCTCCTAAATTAGATGTTGTTGAACGTACGATTATAAGCCTAGAACGACATTCAGAAACATTCGACCTCATGGGGTTTGAACCATCATTTGATAACAAGATCAATATTCATGTTGGTGGCTCATATGGTGGTGATTTTGTAGGCACTTCAAAAAGATGGATTGCAGGTTGGCATAGATTATCTGATAATTGTAAGAAACGATTAGTATTAGAAAATGATGATAAACCTAGTATGTGGTCGACAAAAATGTTATATGAATATTTTTATAAAGAAATAGGTATTCCAATAACATTCGATTACCATCATCATACATTTCATCCAGATGAGTTGTCAGAAGAACAGGCATTAAAATTAGCCGCATCTACATGGCCTGAAGGTGTTAGACAATGTACACATTATTCAGAAAGTAGAGCAAGAGAGTTTCAAGACCCTACGATTAGAGCACAAGCTCATTCAGATTATATACGTGATGAAATTAAAACGTATGGGCTAGATATTGATATTGTAATAGAAGCTAAGGCCAAAGAGTTGGCACTTTTAGAATATCGCAATATTTATGCGTATAAAAATAATAATAAAAAAGAAGTTTTACTATGAAAGACAAAGACACAGTACTTAGATTACTAGATGAAATTGATAATATGATATCAATAATGAATTCATCAGTTGAAAGAAAAATGCCAATCGATCCAATCGATGCAAGAGGCAGGTTTGCACAAATTCGTGCAAAGATAGCTACAATTACAGACAGAGTTTCGGGAAGTTAATATATGAAGAAAAGACTTTTTCCATTTACAATAGGTTTAGCAGCATTAGCTGTTTCAGGCTCCGCAGCCTTCTATTCTGTATTTGGATTAAGTAAATTATTTGCAGGTGCAAGTCTACAAGTAATAATAATGGCAGGTTCATTAGAATTTGCTAAATTAGTTTGTGCATCATTATTATACCAATATTGGGATTCGATAAATAAGTTCTTAAGATTTTATTTATCTGTAGCAGTATTTGTTTTAATGGTAATAACATCGGGTGGTATATATGGATTCTTATCTGGGGCGTATCAAGAGACAGCAACCAAATCAGAATTCCTAGATAAATCATTAGCTGTATTACAAACTAAACAAGGAAGGTTTGAAGAACAGAAGACAGATCTTAATCTAGAAAAGGTACAATTAAATACAACCATTTCTGATTTAAGAAAATCACTTTCAAATCCAACATCAGTATCATATTGGGATGAAACGGCACAACAAGTAATTACAACAACATCTAGTTCTACCAGAAGAGCATTACAATCGGAATTAAAAAGTACTATTGCAGATAGAGATACTATTAATGTAAGATTGGAAGCTGTAATGGATTCTGTTATGAGAATCGATACAGAATTATTAGATCTAGAAATTAATAATGAAGAACAAAGAGAACTAGGACCACTTAAATACTTATCAGAAACAACTGGTGAAGATATGGGACAAGTTGTTAATTGGTTCTTATTATTAATTATATTTGTATTCGATCCATTAGCAATTGCAATGGTAGTAGCAGCCAATTTTGCATTTACTCAAATCAAGCCTAAAGAAAAAGATTATAATATTCCAGAAGAGGTTCCTGATATGAGAGAGCCTTTAGGTGATTGGGCAGATCAAGAAATAGTTATTGAAGATGAAGAATTAGATCAAGAAGAAATGATCAAAAAAAATGAAGAAATTTTGGCTACACCTAAAGAAGATATTTATGAAGAAAAAAAGCCTCCTAAAAAGGTAGGTAAAACAGGTTATTGGTAATTAATTAAAATAAATAGTTATGGCAAAGAAAAAAGTTACACATAAATTCAAAACAAAAAAACGAGATGGCAGAACATATATGCTATGTAGAAATAGTATTCCGGATCAAACATATTGGGCATGGCAGTATCTAGGAGACAAGCCTAGATGTAATGAGTGGTCTGAAATAGGAGAAGGAGCTACTGCAGTATTATGCTATAAATGTGTGTCACAAACAGTGGGCCCACCAGATATAAAAGGTGGTTATATTTCAAAAGGCAGACCAAGAGGTTGGCAATTTATGAAAGAGTTTGTTGATCCTCAAGGTAATGTATTTCATAAAGGAAAGGAACAGCTAGAACTTAAAGGAACATTAGAACCTACTAAGATTGACAGAACACCTAAAAAGAAATTATCTAAACACGAAAAAGATGTGTTACGAGAAAAGATATTAGAACAAATGGCAATGGTTAGAGGTAATCTTAAGAAGGCTAAATGGAAGAAAGATATTAAATCAGGCAATTCACAAATGAAAAGATTAGAACGACAATTGAAAAAGGTTCGATAATATTTGGACGTACGAAATAATTTTATTATATTAAAATAAATTAGAAGAAAGATATGAGTCTATACGAAGAACAAGAACCAAAAGAACCATTAGTGATAGAAGAACCTCAAGGCAAATTATATGAGGCATTACATAATCAATTAGGAACATTATTAGATTATGAAGATTCAGTAATCTTTATTAATGATGAAATAAATGATTGTACATTAACTGATTTTATCATTCGAATGAGAAGTTTATTATTACACAGAAAGAATAAAAATGCTCCAGTTAATTTAATGATTAATAGTCCAGGCGGAGATATATATGAAATGTTTGGAATTATTGATTATATAGAAACACTAGATGTTAAAGTAAATACAATATGTAGAGGAAGAGCGTTTTCAGCAGCTGCGATAATATTAACATGTGGTACTGGGACAAGAATGATGAGTAAGAGATCAACAGTTATGTTCCATCAATCATCAAGTTTTCTAGGAGGTAAAATGAGTGATATAACTGCTTTTCTAGATAATGTAAAGAGTTTAGAAAAGGTTATTTACACTATGTTAGCAGAAAAAACAAATAAAGATGCTGAATGGTGGAAAAATAAAATGCGTAGTGATTGCTTCTTTACGGCAGAAGAATTAATAGAAATAGGTGTAATAGATCAAATTATATAAATTATGAAATTAACAGCAGAAAAAATAGTAGAAAATTGGGAAGCCTTAATGAACATTATCGATGATAATTTTACAGGCGAAAGAAAAGAAAAACTTAAATCAATGTATTCTGATTTAGAAGAGAGAATGTGTGTACAACCAGCATCGAGTTTCGATCATTATCATAATGCATTTGAAGGAGGTTATGTAGACCATGTTTTAAGAGTTATTAAATGTGCTCAAAAAGTTCATTCATTATGGACTGAGATGGGAGCTGATATGTCTGGGTATACAAAAGAAGAATTATTATTTGTAGCATTAAACCATGATATAGGTAAAATGGGATTTCCAGGAGAGGGGAATGAAGTATATATTCCTAATGATTCTGAGTGGCATAGAAAGAATCAAGGACGTATGTATAAGATTAATCCTAACAACCCTTTTAGCCTCGTAAATGACCTATCTATTTGGTTATTGCAACATTATAACATTAGCATCACTTGGAACGAAATGCTAGGTATAAAATTGACAGATGGGTTGTATGATGAATCAAATAAACCTTATTTTATGTCAAGAACAGCAGATTCAAAATTAAAAACTAATTTAGGATATGTGATGCATCAAGCAGATGCAATGGCAGCTAGAATTGAATTTGAAATGTGGTATAAAAATAAGCCAGTTCAGTCAGCGCCAATTAAAAAACAATATGCAAAAAAAGGATTATCTGATAGTGCAGCATCAGTTAATGCACAAGAAATGTTTAAAGATTTATTTGGAGATAAGTAATGGTAACAGCAATAATAATATTATCAGTAGTATTAGCAGTTTCAGTTTTTGTAAATATTAATCAATTACGAAAACAAGAAGCACAGTCAGAATATATCGATGATTTAGAAAATTCAAATACTAAGTATTATGATTTTTATAATACATTAAAAACTAAGATTGGAGAATCTAATTCTAAACTTAGACAAATTGATAGATTAGGATCATTTGAAGCCGATGATGAAACCGGCTTTATTTTTAAAGAAATGCAAGATATGTTTGATGAATTACAAAGAGGTATTTAATGGAAGAACTAAGCCCAGTAGAGAAATTTTATGAATGGCATGCAGCCGAAATGAAAGACCTAGAAGAAAATGGCCCTAAAAAGCGTAGAGGTCGTAAGCCTAGCAAAAAACAATATTTTACATACATAACAGATAAAGCGATTATAGCATATAATTTTGAACCTAGTTGGGCTAAACGAAATAAAGTATTTCGTGAATTTATAAATTATCCATTTAATAAATTAGTTGAAAATATATATTTTACATTTCGTTTTAGTTACTTCGATGTGCCATATGAAGATATTAAAGCTGAGGTGGTTGCATTTTTAGTGGAGAAGATTGGTAAATTTAAAGAAGGTAAAGGTAAAGCCTTTTCCTACTTCTCCATTGTTGCAAAAAATTATTTAATTATACAAAATAATGCAAATTATGCAAAAATGAAACAACGGTCTGATTTGTCAGCTGTTGATGATAATAGAAATATACAAGGAGAACAAACTCGTAATGATCATCAAGAGTCTCTTAAAGATTTTACCGACCAATGGTGTTCTTGGTATGATAATAATCTAAATGCAGTATTTTCGAACAAACGAGATATAATTGTTGCAGATACTATATTAGAATTATTTCGAATGAGAGATAATATTGAAGACTTTAATAAAAAGGCTCTTTATATTCTTATAAGAGAAAGGACACAACTTAAAACTCAGAACATCACCAAGGTTATTAATGTAATGAAACGAGATTATGCAAAAATGTATCAAGTATATTCTCAATCAGGACATATAATTCCTGCCTTCAATCTACCGAACATAAAGTAATAGTCCTTATATTTATATAAAAGGGCTTATTATGAGTACAGAATTTGAATTATTTAAAGGTACTAATTTTTCTGATTTGATGCGTGATATTTATCATAATTCAAAAAAGAAGTCACGACAGATAGATTCGTTGATTAAAAATTTAGAACCTATGATAAAAAACACCGGCGATGCTACCGTCGTTGTTCCTATGATAAAAGACTATTTAGAAGTATCTGTTAAGAACGATGATGCATTAGTAAAATTGGCAGCTGTAGTACAACGTATCATATCAGCTAATAGTAAAGATGATGATGGCAATGAATATGGATTAACGGATGAAGAAAGAGCTAAGCTATTAGAAGAAGCGGAAGCTGAAATAGAAAAATTAAAACCAGAACAAAAAGTAGAAACGGATGGCAAACGCGAAGTTCGAAGTAGCACAGGTATTACAGACCTGGCTGCCGACACAATACAAAAAGACTAAATCTCTAGAGACATCTTTAGATCTACCTCCTGGCACTATACGTGTAAGGATGGCTGGAAACGCTACACGTGAAGAATATGCATATCCTGCAGATCCTAACAGAATGCCTATACCTTTATATGGCGAACAAGTATTATGTATACAACAACCGGATGGAAAATCAATAAAACGTGGTCAAAATAAATGGTATTATACTCAAGTAGTAAATACTCATGGTAATGTAAATAATTCTATCTTACCATTCTTGCAAGATTTAGGAGCTTCCGGAGGAAATTATGCTCCAACTCCTATAGTAAAAACCGGTGTTGGAAAAAAACCAAAACAATTAAGTTTCAAAGAACAAGATATTGTTTATATACAACCATTCCAAGGAGACACAAACCATCCGGATAGATTTGGAAGTATTTTAAGATTTTCATCAACTCATTTACCGGCGAAGACATTATTTTATAAAAAGAAGCCTTTCTGGACAGGAGCAAAGGAAGGCGATCCTATAGTAACATTGACATGTGGTGTTAAAGATGCCAGGACTGGTCGTAGTATCGATAAATACTATGCAATTGAAAGTCCAGATGATGATTCTTCATTTATTTATCTTACATCATCACAGAAATTTAATAAATTTAAATTAGCACAAAAGAAACAAGGGGCACAAGTTGATAATTTAAAAACATATTCAAAATCACAAGTAATTATAGGAGCTGATAGATTATTATTTAATGCACGTAAAGATGAAATAGTATTAGTATCTAAAAAAGATGTTAAGATTGCAACTCCTAAATGGCAAACTGATATGGATGAATTTTTTACTCAAATGCTAAAATTGATTGAAGAAGTGATTAAACAAAATAAAAATTTAGAAGCTGCACATAAGGAGATAGGTAAAGTTGCTCAATCAAATGCAACATCAATACACCCAACAGGTGTTGGTCCAAGCGGACCTCCGGTTAATGCCGGTGCCTTTGTTGCATCAAAAGGTAAGTCTGTGTCAAATTCAATGACTACAAAATCAATTCGAAAGAAAATCGAAAAGATCAAATCAGCAATTAAAAAGATGGAACAATAATGCCATTAACTCCAAAAAGAATTCCTCTTCAATTCGAATTGACATCGATATTAGAAAACCCTAATGACCCATTAACAGGAAAGAAATTGGGTAAGGCATTATCGAACTTTTCAAAAGGGGTACTGCCACCTACCTTAGGAGTTTTTACTGGAATATATCCTGCAGCTGCAGCATATGATTCAGCTCCACAATTTGGAAAAGTGAAAGGGATAGAAAATGCTATAAACATATTTGCATCATTTAATGCAGCAGGTATGCCATCAGTTATACCAGGGTTTGTTGGAACTCCACCGCCGCCTATTTTTGGTCTACAAAAATTATTTGATATAGTTAGAAAAACAAACGGAACACCAGCTGATTTAGCTAGGGCGTTGTCATTTGCTATATTAGCTAATTATACTTTAGGTACTTCAACATTTACTCCATTACCTGTATTTATCCCGACTTGGAATATTCCAGTAATTCCGGTGGCAATCCGTGATGAAATTGATCAAGGAAAAGCAGATGCTAAGATGGCATTGGGTGCTAAACAACAAGAAGCAATTGATGATAGTAAAGACTACCGTTCAGGACCAGATGGTATATTAGGGACTGATGATGACTTAACAGGACCGGAGCGTGAAGAATTCTTCGATCGAATGAATCAAGCTGAGTAGTAAACCTAGCCTAAATGCCAGCTTAAACATATTTATTAAAAAGGGAATTTACTATGAAAAAAGACGGATTCGTAAAGTTATTACGTAGAATAATTAGGGAAGAGGTTAGTAATGCCGTTAAAGCAGAACTAAAACCTTTGCTAAATGAAGTTGATATCAAAAAAGATGATATTAATCTTCATGAAGTTATGGACACTCCTAGGACAGTTAAGCCGCCGGTTGCAAAGAAACAATTTACAAAAAACCCGGTATTAAATGACTTATTAAATGAAACTGCAAATTCTCCAGTTAGTCAAGAATTAACAGATTGGAGTCAAATGGAATATAAATCATCCATGGCAGAAGCATATGGAGAACCAAAACAAAATATGGCTCCAATGAGACCACCAGTATCTAAAGGAATTAATGGAGAAAGGATTGATATGAATAATGAAGCTGTTGCTAGTACAGTAAATGCAATGACAAGAGATTATTCTGGATTGATTAAAGCAATTGATAGGAAAAATGGAAAGATGGGAACTACTAAATAATGGCTAGACCAGTATATCAATATAGACCAATAAATGATACACCCGATCAAGCGATCGGAATATTATTGCCTTTGAATAAAGGTGCTGCAGGAAAATCTCCTACAGCTGATTATTCTAATGCACCATCATCAGGTCTAGGAGTATTTGAATCTTCATTCACGACAAAAGAAGCAGTTGTATCAAATCTAAAAAATCTGATATTAACTCAGAAAGGTGAACGATTTATGCAGCCGACATTTGGAACTAATATACGAAAAGTGTTATTTGAAAATAATACTAGTGAAATACGTGCTATATTAAATGATACAATTGAAGATGATATTAAATATTGGTTGCCATATGTTTCTTTAAAGAAGACAACCGTAGAACCATCGGCTGATAGACATTCTTTGAATATTAAGTTAGAGTTCCGTATTACTTCAATAGGAGCAAATGTAGTAATTAATGTTCTAGCTAGTGAAAATGAATTTACTGTTACAGATATTGCAGAGGATGTATTAACGGAAGTAGGATCGTTTAATACTGATACAGCGTTTGGTCTGGGAGCAGGCGGAACTTATTAAGAATAAAAGAGAAGGGCTAACTTATGGCAGACTTAGTTAAGAAAGATGTAAAATATTTAAATAAAGACTTTGCACAGTTTAGACAAAATCTAATCAACTTTGCAAAAAATTATTTCCCAGATACGTATCAAGACTTTAATGAATCTTCACCAGGTATGATGTTTATGGAAATGGCAGCATATGTAGGTGATGTATTATCATACTATACAGATACTTCCTTTAAAGAATCAATGTTATCGCAGGCTGAAGAATCTTCTAATATTTTGATGTTATCACAATTATTTGGATATAAACCAAGATTAAATACGCCGGCAACATGTAATGTTGATGTATTTCAATTAGTCCCAGCAAAGGGAACAGGGGTAAATGCAGTACCGGATATGGCATATGCATTGACAGTAGCAGCTGGGATGGAAGTATCAACAGATACCGGAATTATATTCCATACAGAAGAGCCTGTTGATTTTAATCAAGACCCAGAAATTACAGTATATGAAATAGATGTATCTGGTAATGTTGCTAGATATCTTTTAAAGAAAGTTGTTAAAGTGATATCAGGTGAAATTAAAACTGCAACATTTGATTTTACAGATCCTAAACCATATGATAAAATTATACTTCCGGAAAACAATATAATCGATATTATATCTTGTACAGATGCTGCTAATAATAAATGGTATGAAGTAGATTATTTGGCACAAGATACTATATTACAAGATATAGCAAATATTCCATTTAATGACCCAGATCTTTCACAATATAGATCGACAGTTCCATACATACTTAAGTTGAGAAAAACAGCTAGAAGGTTTGTATCTAGAGTGCGTGATGATGAACGAATTGAATTATTATTTGGTTCCGGTGTTTCATCAGATGCCGATGAGGAGATTGTTCCAAATCCTAGGAATGTAGGACATGGCTTAGAGTATTTAAGACGTACAACAACTAGTACTATAGATCCATCAAACTTTCTTTATACTAGTACATATGGTATTGCTCCATCGAATACAACATTAACTATTAAATATTCATATGGTGGTTCAACTGCAGAGAATGTAAGTGTTAGTTCTATTATTAATATTGATACAGTAACATATTTGAACGAAACTGGTCAGGTCGATTTAACAACAACTAAAGCATCATTAGCTGTTGTAAATAATGAATCAGCAGTTGGTGCTCGTCAAAAACAAAATTTAGAAGCAATAAGACAAAATGCTGTCTCAACATTCGCAGCACAGAGTAGGGCAATTACAAGAGAAGATTATATTGCTAGAGTATATTCAATGCCTGGACGATTTGGTGCAGTATCAAAAGCATATATAATTGGAGATTCACAAATCAATACAGAAGATAAAACATATCCATCAGAAACAATAATGAATCCATATGCGTTAAATTTATATATCTTATCTGAAGATGCTAATGGAAATTTTATAGAAGCCAATCAAGCTCTTCAGGAAAATTTAAGAACATATATATCACAATATAGAATGTTAACAGATGCAATTAATATAAAAGCGGCATTTGTAATAAATTTAGGAGTTGAGTTTGAAGTTATTCCTAAACCTAATAACAATTCTAATGAAGTAGTATTACAATGTATTGATAGATTAAAGACAATATTACATAACGATCGTTTACAGATAAATGGGCCATTAGATATATCTGCAATAATATCTGAATTAGATAGATTGGAGGGAGTACAAAGTATTCCTTCATTTGAGTTTACAAATTTACATGAATTAGCAAAAGGTTATGCTGGTAATGAGTATGATGTGTCAAAAGCAATAAAAAATAATATTTTATATCCTTCATTAGACCCGAGTATATTTGAAATAAAATATCCTAATGCAGATATAAAAGGAAAAGCTGTTAAGCCATAAGGGATAAATTATGTATAGAATATATTACGCAGAAAAGGATACAACATTATACGAAAAATACCCAGATCAAAATACTGGGATCGATCAGATATTAGAATTAACCAAAGTAGCGTCAGGGTCTAAATCAAATGGTATCATTCAAGCCAAAACTTTTAATAGTCGTATATTAATAGATTTTGGTACTGAGATAACAGCGTTATCATCTTCAATAGTAGATAATGAAATTCCGGAATTTGAAAGCACCAATATAACATCAGCATCTGCATTTTTAAATTTACATGCTACAGATGCATCAGATTTATTACAAAAATATACAATACATGCTTATCCAGTTTCAGAATCATGGGCCAATGGAAGCGGGATTGCAAATGATACTCCATATTCAAAAATAGGATCTTCATGGTATAATAGTCATGGAGATAATTCAACAAATCCGGAACCATGGAAGACAGGATCTGCGCAGAGTATTACTGATGGAATTGGTGCAACAATAGTAAATGGCGGAGGAACATATATTACCGCATCTGGAAGTAATCAAGAATTTATAAATCAGTCGCCAGATTTAAGAATAGATATAACAAATATTGTTAAGGGGTGGATTGATGGCACATATGCAAATAATGGTATCATAATAAAACGTGATTCAACTGATGAAAAATCCGGAGAAGTATTAGGTTCGATAAAATATTTTGGTAGAGAATCTCATACAATATTTGTTCCAAGATTAGAAGTATGTTGGGACGATCTAAATAATGCAGATGGTAATGTAGGTGTAATATCAGCTAATACATATGTTCCATATTTCAAAAATATAAAACCTGAATATAGAACATCAGAGATTACAAGATTTTATGTAGGTGTTCGTCCAGAATTTCCGACTAAATCATATCAAACATCTTCATTTTATATAACAAGCGAAAAGCTTCCAGTATCGAGTTCATATGAAATTATAGATTCAGTAACAAATGATGTTATTATAAAAGATACAGATAATTGGGTAGATTCAACAACAAAGATAAGTAATAATAGTAATGAGGGATCATATTTCAATTTAAGAATGGATTCGTTTATGCCAGAAAGATATTATAAAATAAAGTTAACATGTAGAAGAACAAATGATACACAAACATTTGATAATTTCTACTTCAAAGTAGTGAACTAATATGGCTAAGTCAGATAAAAAAGGAAATAATAGATTTACAAATGCAGCCTCTGCAGAAGATAAGGTAAATCAAATTGACAACCATGATCTTATCGTAAAGATAATGAGAGAAGAATTTCCAGATGATCCTTTCTTTTCTATGGGTAAATTAGGAGCCGAATCTCCGACTTTACAAGCACGTAAAAGTTTTAGAAGAAAGGGTAATTGGAAAGGAACATCAAAAGACTTAGAAGAAGCCAAACGTAATTCAAACAATGTATTAGATGTAACATCTCAAAAAAATGAATATGCTAGATATCAATTAGCTAAAGCATTTCCAACTATTGATGATGAAGAATTAGATGATTTATTAGATGAAGAGTGGGAATACTTTGAAGATCCAGATGATCCGGAATCAGAACCAATTGTTGTAGTTCAAGAACCAAAACCAACGGGATTGTTTTTAGTAAACTCTGAATCTGATTTACGTGATTATCATGATCTTTATATTAATAATGGTCCACATACAATTGAAGAAGCTGATGTAGACATAGCCGATCGTATTTTTTGTGTATTCTATGTAAATAATGGAACTGCATATGCGATACCAACATATAAAACTTTAGAAGTTATGTTAGTTGAGAGAGGCCTTTCATATGAATCAATTGTTGAAGCAACACCGGAACAAATAAAAGATTTTGATTTATTATTAGATGGTCAGGTTGATGAAGACGATGTAGATTATGGAGGTGCTAGTTTAGATCAAGATGGTGATGGAGAAGTGACGCCGTTAGAAGAATTTAGAGCACGTTCATATCCGGTAAGAGATAGTGACTGGTCTGAACAGCTAAGATATAGAAGTGGGTATAGACCACGAGCTCCTTTCTTAAGAGATCCGGGAGATTATATTAAACCAGAAACAGCACGTAGTACTGATGGAAGACAAGGTGTAGATGAAGATGGCAATCCTATTATAGATGTTTGGCAAAAAGAAGATCCTAACGATCGATATTTTGATCAGGTATTTCAAAAGCAAACTTATCGTGAAAGATTAAGAGAGCAGTTTGAGGGTAAAATGATTATAGGAGATTGGCCTTATCCAACATATAAAGGCAGTGAAGTAGATATGGATACAGAGATTGAGTCAGATGATGCTGTATTAAATCTACGTATGATGATTAATGGACATTGGAAATTTACTAGATCCGGAGCTGTTATGAAATTGTATGCATATTTAAATGATTATGATATAGCCGGATATGCACCAGGCGATGCTGGTCGATATGGGGTAACAGGTTATATTCAGTTATTAATAGATGCAGGAGGAGTCAAAGTTGTAACTCCTGCAGGTGGTAAGTCTAAACAAAATGATGCATTAGCAGGTGATTCTGATATGTCACTTTCAAATGACGCCGAACCATTATGGAATGCATTTCCTCATATAGTTGATGCAGATGATGACGGAATTAAAGGTGTAGATAGAGCAGAATATCAAGAATATTTAGATAATTTTAATAATGGTGGCTCTCCATTTGATATAGAACATCTAAGACCATATGAACCACCAGGGTCTATAAAGTATTATCCACAAAAACAATATCAAGATTTAGTTGCACAGGCAATAGCACAAGAACAGATTGATGCTATTAAAGAACAGATATACGAAATATGGCCAGGGGTTGCTTCAAATATCCAAAATACAAAAATACAATTCGATGCATTACCGGCCGATTATGGAAATTATGTTAAGAAAAGATTAGGTGATGGAAGTCCATTATATAAATTAATGATATCAAGATCGGGTAACTGGAAATATATCAAAAAGAAAACATGGCCTGGCAAGGATAAAATTAAAACAAAAACATCCAATAACAGATTATTTAAAGTTTGTAATAGAAAGTTAGGTATCAAAATGTCGCTAAATGAACGCCAGGAAAGAGATTTAGTTAAAAATTACAAATGGATGAAAACAGTGCAGCGTGATAAGTTTGCTGCATGGATGAGCGGAGGTGCAGCTGCAGGAATTGCATCAGCTCCAGTTGCAGCCGGAGCAGGAGTTTATATAGCCGGCCAGATTAGTGTTGCAGCTGCAGCAGCAGGGGCAGCAGCATTTGAAGCTTCATTGATAGCAGCCGGGACATCATTATTACCAACTATTACTGTTACTGCTGCAGCACCGACATTAGGTGCAACATTAGGTGCATTAGCAACCAATCCAATCACAATAGGAGCTGCTGCAATAGTAGGAGCATTTTTCCTAGCAGATAAAATTATTGGTGAAGTTCCTGCTGATAAATATGATTTACCACCATGGAGATTTATGGATGATAATTGGTATCTTAGAGCTTGTATTTATAATGAGATAGATGATTATGTAGAAGGATTTAAGCAAGCAGCAGATGCTGCAGATACAATGATGCCATGGGTATCTGGGATGATTGATGAAATGTATGCTGGTATGGGACAAGTTGATGATGCATTATTAAATGCAATGCAAGTTGAAGAGTTCCAATCAATATATGAATATCTTTTAAGTATTCAGGGATTATGTGAAGAATTAAATGATTCTGGATTATATGCTCAAGGTGTTGATCTACAAAAAGAAATAGATGCATACTTAAAGAAACAATTAAAAAGACAATATAATGCAATACAATTTCTGAGAAAAAGGGTTTATAATAAAGGTATGTGGTTTAAGAAGAAAAAGAAATATGGTATAGTATGGCCGAAAGGTCCGCAGAACATCTTGAACTCATATGTTCCAGGTTGTAAGTTTGACAATTATATACCAAAAGTGTAAGATATGGCATTAGATAGATTTTCAAATATAAAAGAAATACAAGAAACGAATGGTACAGTTCGTGGAATAGATTGGAATCAAGAAGACCTTGATATTCTACAATTAGATGTAAAAAATGTTGCTCCATTATCAAGACCGGTCGTTGAAATACATTTATATACTATAGGTGAAGAATCATTATATATAACCGGTGGTTGTATAGATGATTTTGAAGTTGTACATGATAAATTACATATTAATTATGGAAAGGCATGTAAATCTTTAGGAATAGAAAGAGGCCAATTTGAAGTAGTTGTTAATGTATACAAAAATTTATTAGGATCAAAAGATAATCCGGATCTTTATATAAAAGAAATATCCGAAGATCGTAGAGAGGTTTGGTTACAAGGATTACCAAATACAAATCTAGATGTTGATAAATATTTAGATAGTTTTGGGAACGGCGCATATACAGAAGTTTTATATCAAACAACTGTTGATGGTGAAGGAAATGAAGTACAAGTTTTAGATGAAGATGGAAAGCCAGTAATATTAGGTACTGAAGAACGTCCTTTATCTGATGATATTGCTATAAACTTTGGACAAAATAAGCTTTATAGAATCATCAATCAAAAAGATTGGGATGAAGAAAATGATTTTGTAGTTAGATTATATAAACCATTAGCTGATGATATAGAGACTAAGACAAAGGTTTTTACAGTTGAAAATTTATGTGACTCATATATAGATAATATAAACTTAATAGGACCAGAATCTGAATCAGAAGATTCTCGTAAGCTATTAGGACCTAATTTTGATATTGATATCTCAAAAGGAACTATTACAGAAACAGATTTTAGTTCATGGAATCAATTATTAGATGCAAATACTTCTACATCACAACAAATAATTGATAGAATATTTTCTGGTTCATTAGGCAATGAGCTAAATATTGATTATTCAGGATTCCAAAATTATATTCATTTTTCGTCTGCAAAAGAGAGATTAGCTAATTTCAAATATAAATTAGGATTAGTTGAATATTATGACAGACGTATTTTAACATTGAATGGAGCTACTGGTACTGATGATAATGCTTTGCAAGGAAATGTTATCACTAACCAACGTCGACGTGATGATGTTATAGGATCATTTGATGGATTTGAACGATGGTTATATAATGAGCCAACTAGTAGTTTATTTACAGATCAAGCTGTTTATAATGATAATAATAATATTGATGGTATATATGGTGCAGAAGGAGGATTCTTGGGAGCGAAAAAATATCGATTAGAAGCTTGGCCAAAATATTTATCAGGTAGTAAATATTATTTACACCACGTTACATCTAGTTTAGGAACAGCTTGGTTCGAAGGATGGTCTGCATCAGCTTCATTTTATGACACTGAAAATAATAATGCATTAGTAAATACAATACCAGAACATGTTAGGTTAGATCCTAATAATAGTGAATATGAATTATTTGTTAATATGATAGGACATCATTTTGATATATTATATTCACATATCGAAAATTTAACAAAGGTTAATAAACCTGAAGAACATTATAAGTTAGGCCAAACAAAAGATACATTATATCAAGTTGCACAGTCAATGGGATGGTCTTTAGAAAATGGTAAACAAGCATCTCAATTATGGCAGTATAAGTTAGGAATAGATTCCGGGTCCGGAGAATTTCAAACCACTGGTTCGTTATTTTCTAAGTCGGATGAAGCTATAACAACTGAGGTTTGGCGTAGAATAGTTAATAATTTACCTTATTTACTTAAAACAAAAGGTACTACAAGGTCGATCAAAGCGTTAATGAATACATTTGGTATTCCTCAGACTTTGATGAGCATAAGAGAATATGGAGGACCTAAGGTTGATGAAGATACTCCAACATTAATTGAAGATAGGTTTAATTATGCATTAAAATTTAATTCCGGAAGTGGTCAGCGTGCACAAATTCATTTTGCAAGAAGTCCTTATTCGGCTTCAATTGGTACATGGGGATTAGCTGATAATTTTATTACTACAAATATAGGTAATCATGATGCAAATGAAAGACCTGCAGATACAATAGAATTTAGATTCAAACCTGCTACTAAAAATAGTATGTTATTGTTATCCCATGGTAGTAAGGGAACAACCGATAATGTATATTGGAATTTAGGAATACAATATACCGGGTCTTATAGCGGTAGTGATAAGTATGGTAGATTATTCATGCAATATCGTACAAGGGGAGGCGATGCCGTAAATGGCACAACAACAACATACTCTGATTATGCACCAGTATATGATGGAGAATTTTGGAATACTAGAGTATGGACATCATTTCCATTTGTAACTAGTAGTTTTGATACATCAAATGCACATATACCGACCATATATTATCAAACACAAAAATCTTCTGATTATATAACAGATAAAGTTATTCATCGTACATCTGGTTCTTTATATGTAGGTTCGGGTTCGAGTGCTGTTAATGGTGATGTATTAAAAAAATATTGGTCAAGGCCGGATGAGGATGGGTTACTTTATATAGGTGGTGAGACAGGAAGTGGACTTCTAACACCATTAGTGTTATCAACCTTTAGTGGGTCTATTCAAGAATATCGTGAATGGATGGAAATATTAGATCAAAAGACGTTTGATTTACATACAACAAATCCATCATCATATGTTTCATCGATATCGCCTACATCATCATTTGATACTTTAGTAAGACATTACCCATTTGGAACTGATTTAAATGCAATAGACCACTCGACAGGACCGGGATTATTTATATCATCAAGTCATCCTAATTCAACATTAACTGACTTTTCTCCACCATATCCGGACGGCAATAATGCATATGGATCTGCTTCACAGTTTTCTACTCCAACTAATACTGAGAGAGGAAATTATGAGCCAGTAGAAGAAACATATTATATACAAGGAGTTTCTTTAGGAGGAAATGTTCCTAGATCACAAAAAATTAGATTAGAAGAAAATGAATTAGTTAGACGATTGTCGCCAAAATCATCCGGAGAGAAGTCTAGATTTGATAGAGCTGCAATTGATACAAATAAGTTAGGATTATTTTATTCACCAGCTGATCAAATCAATAAAGATATATTTAACCATATTGGAGATGTAGCATTAGATGATTTTGTTGGAGACCCTGATCACGAAATTACATTTGATTATCCGGACTTAGCTAGTTTCTCACAAGAATATTGGAAAAAGTTTAATGATAAAAATGACTTAAATGCATATTTGAGAGTATTTAGTCAATTTGATTTTACTTTATTTAATCAAATTAAACAACTAATACCAGAAAGAATAGATGAGGCGATGGGATTGATCGTTGAGCCGCATGCATTAGAAAGAGCAAAAGTACTTTTAACAGAAAGACCAGTAAAAGAGCCATTACATTACGATGCATTAGTTTCTGGAACTGTTACAACTGCTAGTGCTGATATAAAACCATTATCTGCTAGTATTGATATGCCACATAAATATATAACAGCTACTTCATCTGGTATACATAAAGGTGCATATGGTTATGCTGAGGGTGGTAATTATGTAATGAACTTGTCCGGGTCTCAAGGTGGATTGCCAGGCGGTGACCCATATGATGGGACAATATATAAACATACATATACATTATTTCCATATAATATACATTCGGCATCTGCAGCAAGTATGGGATTGCCAATGGAGATAACCGGGACTTTAAGTCCGTTAACATATTCTCCAACTGGTAGTGTTATATTAAAGCAAAGAGTTAGTACTCAATTTGATAAAGTAGTTTACCATTATGGTACAGGTTCGGCTACTACCAAATATGCAAAAGATTGGAATAGAGCCACTAGTATGAGTCTAGGAAAATCATATAGTCAAAGCTTAGTTCCATTAGATGGGTATCGTGATGATTTTTTCCAAATGACAGAAAACTCTAGATATTTAGGATGTAGATTAGTAGGACCTGGAATTAATATAGGGACAACTATAAATGCAATTGACCAAAAACCTGTTATTGAGGTGTTTGAGACCAATCCAAATACATTAGTATTTAAAGATGAGCCAAATGCAGCAAATCCAGGCAATCTAGAAGTTAGATAAACTTATGCATAAGCATATTTATTAAAAAGAAGAATATAAAGGGATAAACCATGGGATATTTAAATAATTCAACAATTACAGTCGATGCTATACTAACTAAGAAGGGTAGAGAACTTCTAGCTAGGGGTAGAGATGAGTTTAAAATTACACAATTTGCATTAGCAGATGATGAAATCGATTATGATCTATATAATCCAGATCATCCATTAGGTACAGCATATTATGGTGCTGCTATTGAAAATATGCCTATTGTAGAAGCATTAGCAGATGAAACACAAATGTTAAAATATAAATTAGTAACATTGCCTAAAGGAACTGCACGTATCCCAGTAGTAAGAGTGGCGCAAAGTACAATTGAATTAAATGCAAATGAAAGTACTACAATTACTCCATCAACAGTTAATTTTGGTGGAGGTAATAGAAGATTTGGTTATACTGCAATTTTATCTGATTCAGATGTTGCTGATATAGTTGCAACGAGAGGAGCAAGAAACCAAGCTGCTTCAGTACCACAATTTATAGGTGATTCGGAAGCGGCACAAAGTATAACAGTATCTGGAACGCAGTTCGAGATTACAGCAAAAGAATTATTGAAAGGCGATAGAACAATAACAGTATTATTTATAGGAAATGAGACAGGTGGTAGAGCATCTGTTACATTAACAGTTAAGAAAGTTGAGGTTGCGACTGCAGCAATGGCTGGATTACAATCTTAAAGGAAGATAAATTATGGCAGTATATAACAGAAGAGTAAGTAGAAGAGGTCCGGTGGCATTTAGAAGAAGTCCGATCTCTGCTACATCACAAGTAGAGAATTTGGCTAGACAAATGGCCAACCAAATTATAAGAGAACGTGAGAGAGCAAAACAGCGTCAAAAATTAGGAAGAATATTTACTAACTTTGACCCAACTGATGATATCTTGCCTAATAATGTCGAAATAGTAACGCGTGGCTTATTTGCTGGAAACACTGGTAGTTTAACTACAATGTTTACTTCTTCTAATTTAAGTACAACACAAAAATCATATTTTCAAGAAATATATTCAACTAATGATCCTGCGTTAAGCACTCAAGCAAATAGTGAATTATCTATTGCATATGGACATTATCATGGATCTGGTTCAAAAGATACTACCGGTAATATGAATAATGATACTCCTAGTAGAGCTATTTATAAACAATATGCACAATTATTGTTACCACCTAATGATAAAAAGTTTACTTTTAATGGTATAGATTCTGAAGAGATATACATATTAAACTTTAATCGTGCTAGAATGAGAGAAAAATTAGACCCGGGCAATTTTGAAGTGACATTAGCTCAGTTATCTGGATCGATGAATAATAGTACAGTATTTAATGCTGCTCATACAGGATCACATGTTAGGTTAGCTGGTACAGGCCATGCTTTTCAAATAATTGATGATTCATCTTTAACATCAGGAGGTTCAATTGATGAAGGTGGTTTAGTATATAATTTAGTATCGGGTTCAATTGATGAAGGTACAGTTATATTTAATGCAGCTAGTCCAGTATATTATGGATTGTTATATCCACAACATGGTATTGCAATTTTAGATGGAGATACGTTAAATAAAACATATGCAAATGGAGGTCTTAATTTTAATAGTGTTACAGCATCCGGAGTTCAAGGTGATAATGCAATGAAATTATTTACATCTATATCTAGTTCGAATGATTTAACTCCGGCCGGAATGAATGGAGGTATACAAGCAAGATCAGCTGAACAAGTTAAGTCAACATATTATTTTGTTAGAATTAAAAATGCAGAATATAATTATTCTAATAATCCATCTTTTGTTACAGGATCATTAGGAGAAATATACTTTAGTACAATGATTAATGATCCACAAGTATATATTACAACAGTAGGATTATATAATAGACGAAGAGAATTATTAGCAACAGCAAAAGTATCTCAACCATTATTAAAAAATTATACAAGAGAAGCTCTTATTAAAGTTAAGTTAGACTTCTAAATTAAATTAGTAAGATGATATGCCTATTATTCCGTCAGTATTTCAGCCCATACGGGCAAATGATTATCAGCAAAGGCCGATAAAAACTTATAAACATTACAAAGTTTTATCTAGTACTTTTCCAAGCAACGACGGCTATTTTCGACATAATGCAATTTATCGTAAACATGTTCCTCATATTGATGGAACTACTGGCCAGGGAGTAGGAGAACGAGTATTTCCTATTAATACAGATGATAATACTAATCAACATGTTGTATGGAATGTTATCAATCATAAATACTATAGAAACAATAATCCGGCTGAAGCAGCCGATTTTTTAGACATTAATTCTCAAATAAGATCTATATGGCACTCTGCTTCAATATTTACAGCACCATATGGACAAGTAGGTGAAAAAATAAAACCTGGATCATTAACGATTACTGCATCAATAGGAGGAACTACAATCAATTTAATTGATGATGGGTTAGGAAATTTAACTGATGCTGTAATAGATACAAGTACATTTGCATCTAGCAGTAGAAACTTCTTTTACATGTCATTCAATGATTTATATAAAAAGTTTAATGATTATGATGAATTAGGTGAACTATCAAAAGGTATATCTTACAAATTAAACAAAGTAGAAAAATCTGCAGTAATAAATGATTCAGTAACTATTGTAAGTGGTATTGAAGTTACTAGTAGTGCTGTTTCGGCAACTCCATCCGGTCTAGCTGCTAAGTTTGATGGTACATCAGGACATAATATCAGAATACCACATAATGACAAATTTGATAGATTTGGTCGGCATGATGATTGGACAATATCATTATGGCATAAGCAAATAGATGAACGAGATCAAACGATATTATCCAAATGGGGAGTAAAAGAAGAAACATTTTTAGATAGTATTGATGGTAAACGTAAATTACGAACTGTAAATAATAATCCAACAGAAGGCATTCAGACTGCATTAATTACTGCGGCTCAATTTGAAAATAATGCAATACGTACTCT
>Ga0181420_1000251_pt1 | contig 21641 bp, 15 predicted proteins | sample 43SPOviralmetaG_FD_130145 | JGI IMG/M metagenome (GOLD analysis project Ga0181420, IMG submission 130145) | Marine viral communities from the oligotrophic San Pedro Time Series (SPOT) site, San Pedro Channel, CA, USA - 43 SPOT_SRF_2013-05-22 | ecosystem: Environmental > Aquatic > Marine > Strait... | reverse complement strand
TAACAAAAGTTTCACCGGGATTACTAGATTTAGATTCTGGTATAACTATTACTACAGCAGATAACTCTGACAATTTAACACTTGTATCTACAGACACAGATGCAGCTATTGGTCCAAATATAAATTTGTATAGAAATGCTGGTAATGGAGCTGATGCTGACAATTTATCTACAATTACTTTTGCTGGAAATGATGATGCTGGTAATGCTACAGATTTTTATAGAATTACTGCTCAAATTGACGATGCAAGTAATGGTTCAGAAGATGTATTCGTTTATCACAGAACAATGGTAGGTGGAACTGAAAGATTACGATTATCATTAGAAAGTGATGAAACTGTTATTAATGAAGAAGGTATAGACCTAGACTTTAGAGTTGAATCAGATGGCAACGCTAACGGATTAATTTTAAGAGGGTCTGATGGGGCAGTCGGAATCTCTACATCTCCTAATGCTTGGGAAACTGGTACTGGTGGTAGACAGCCTATTCAAGTTGGTTTTGGTTCTATATCAGGACGTTTAAATGATTTACATACTGAATTTACTAACAACGCTTACGCTGTAGGAACAGGTAATTCACCTCAATGGGCAGGAATAACTCGTTGGAGTAAAAATCAAATTGCTCTTGGTAGTAATGGAGAAATATACTTTAACACTTCCCCTGCAGTAGCTGAAAACACTTTTAATAGTAGTCCTAATTTTTCTTGGACTAATATGCTAACACTACAGTCAACAGGTGCAACTTTAGCTAATGGATTAACATTAACAGATGGAGATTTAACAGTAGCCTCAGGTCATGGTATAAACTTTGCTGCTACCGGTGGACCTACAAATGGTTCAGGTAATTCAGAACTACTTGACGACTACGAAGAAGGTACTTTTACTCCAGCTTTTGCAGGTTCAGGTGGTAACCCAACAGTAAGTTATCAAACTCAACAAGGAAGATATACTAAAATTGGAAATTTAGTTCATGTCCAAATAAGACTTCAAACAATGAGTGTTTCTGGAGGTTCAGGTAATCTTAGTATAACAGGATTACCTTTTGCATCAGCAACCACTAGTGGTACAGGTTCTGGATTTTCAAAAGCTTTTATTTATAATTGGTCTACTGACCCTGAAACTTTTTTTACAGGAGGAGCTACAATTATTTATATATACTCAAGTGATGCAAATAATACTCAAGCTCAAGTCTCGCATTTAAATACAGCGTCAGGACCTGTTAATTACACAGTAATAGATGGAACTTATCAAGTATAATGGAAATATCAAAAACAAATTTTAACGAACACGAAAGTGTAAACCGAGTACGAAAGTACTCACATTTATAAACCTTATATCTAGTGGATGCTAGATACAGACCGGAGAAAATAGAATGGCAATAACAAAAGAAATAGTAGAAGATAAGATTGAAGTTGTAGGAGACTACAAATCAATTCAAATTCGTGAAGCAACTGTTATCAAAGAAGATGGCACAGAGCTTACAAGGTCTTTCCACAGGAAAGTACTTGATTGCGTATCATCTGTAAAAAATGCAGATGACTCTTGGACACATACAGATACAGACGTATCAGGTGAGTCTACAGAAGTGCAAGGCATTTGTACAGCAGTATGGACTACTACAGTTAAGAACGCTAAGAAAGCTGCTAACGAAGCTGCTTCACCAGCATAAATAAAAACGGAGAAATAGATTATGGCATTAACGAAAACCCCTATAGAATTATCTAGTACGCCTAGTATTGTTGATGGTGGCAACGCTACTGCCATAACTATTGACTCTAGTGAATTTGTAGAATTTGCAAATGGAGCTTCGTTTGGAGTTTCACCTCATAATGAATGGGAAAGTAATTACATTGGATTAGAAATTGGCTCAAGTGGTTTTGTATATAATAGAACTGCTGGTAATGAATTATTTATATCTGCAAATGCTTATTATGATTCAGGTTGGAAATATGCTGCTGATGGAAGAGCAGGATTACTTGATTTACAAGCAGGTCGTGTAAGAGCTAGAACTTCTAATGCAAGTGGCTCTCAAGATGGTGCAATAACTTGGGTAACTGCATTGGATATTACTGCAGATAATGGTAATGTTACTTTTGCAGGAAATGCTGTTACTACATCTGGGTATTTACAAGGTGGAACAAGGTCAGAAACAGGTGGGGCTTTAGTACTTCGTTCAAATTATTCTGGTGATAATTATTTATCAACCCAAGGAACAAATCACAGTTCAGGTGGTTGGTATTGGGGTTATGGTCTCCAACAAGATGGTAGTGGAAGTACTACATCAACTTTTTCAAACTTTAGTGGTGAACGAAGTTTTGTTTCGTTATTTGGTAATAGGATGCAATTTAACTTTGCAGGGGCATCAAATACTGCTATTGGAAGTGCTATTACTACATCAGAAAAAGTTAGAATATCAAATGAGGGTATATGCTTTAATGGAGACTCAGCAGCAGCAAACGCACTTGATGACTATGAAGAAGGTAGTTGGACTCCAGTTATTAAAGATGGGAGTACAACAGTAACAGGCTCAGTTGACCAAGCTACATATACTAAAATAGGTCGTTTTGTTATGGTTACTGCTATGGTAACTCGTAATGATAATGGGTCTTACACAAATCCTATGCAAATTACTGGTCTTCCATATGCTGTTAAATCTGGTGATACAAATATAAGTGGTGGAGTTTGGTTTGATGGTACAGGTACTGATATTGTAACAAACTGTTATATTCCAGGAGGGTCATCTACTGCATATCCAAAAAAAGTAGGTGACAATAGTGATTATGGAACAACTAACAACTGGCAACAAGGTAGACCATTTTATATGTCTGCTATGTATCACTCAACATAACAAAACAAATTTTAAACGGAGAATAACAAAATGGCAGGATATGTAAGACAGAGTTCATTTGTAGACGGTGATACCGTTACTGCTGCACTTTTTAACGATGAGTATAATCAGCTAGTAAACGCTTTTCATAACTCTACAGGTCACGCACATGATGGCACAGCAGCCTCTGGTCCTGTTATTGGTATCATCGGTGATGCAGGAGAAACTTCTCCGAACAACAAAGTATTAATAGATACAACAAACAACTACATTGAGTTTTATGTAGAAGTAAGTAGCAATCCAGTACAGCAATTATACATAGCCGATGGAGCTATTATACCTGTTACTGATAACGATGTAGACTTAGGTACTAGCTCATTAGAATTTAAAGATTTATATTTAGATGGCACAGCCCATATAGATACGTTAGACGTTGATGCCAACGCAGGAATTATAGGAAACGCTACAGTAGGTGGTACATTAGGTGTCACAGGCAATACAACTCTAACAGCAAACTTAACAGTAAACGGAAACACAACACTCGGCAACGCTGCAAGTGATACAGTCACTATAACAGCAGACGTAGCCTCTGACATTATTCCAAGTGCTGACAGCACACATGCATTAGGTGACAGTTCTAATTACTGGTCACATGGTTACATTGATGCCATTACAACTACAGGTAATGTTGCAGTCGGTGGTAACTTAACAGTCACAGGCACAACTACATTTAATGGTGGTACAATCACAATGGGTGATGCAGCTACTGACAATGTAGTCTTTGGTGCTGACGTAGACTCAAACATTATACCTGACGATGATGATACATACGATTTAGGTAGTTCTTCACAAGAGTGGAGAAACTTATACATAGATGGTACTGCAAACATAGACAGCCTTGTAGCTGATACAGCAGACATTAACGGTGGTACTATTGATAGTGCAACTATTGCAACCTCTGACATTACAGTTGGTTCTGGTAAAACTTTAGACGTTTCATCAGGTACTTTTACACTTGCAGATAATCAAATCTCTGGTGACAAAGTAGAAGGTGGTACTATTGCTGCTACTACTGTTACTACATTAACTTCAACAACTGGTAATATTACAAGTGTTAATGCTACTACAGTAGATACAACTAATCTTGAATTAACAAATTTAAAAGCTAAAGATGGAACTGCTGCAGGTTCTATAGCAGACTCTACAGGTGTTGTAACACTTGGAAGTTCTGTACTAACTACAACAGATATAAATGGTGGTACTATTGATGGTACTATTATAGGTGGCTCAAGTGCTGCAGCTATTACAGGTACAGCTATTACAGGTACAAGTTTTGTAATTGGTAATGCTGACATTAACGAAGCAGAATTAGAAACTATAGATGGAGTTACAGCAGGAACTGTTGCAGCTTCTAAAGCTATAGTAGTAGATAGCAACAAAGACTTTACAGGTGCTAGAAACATTACACTTACCGGAGAACTTGATGCAGGTTCTTTAGATGTAAGTGGTGATGTAGATGTAGATGGTACACTTGAAACAGATGCACTTTCTATAAATGGTACAACAGTTACAAGTACTGCAGCCGAACTAAATATTTTAGATGGAGTAACATCCACAGCAGCAGAACTTAATATACTCGATGGTGTCACAAGCACAGCAGCAGAGTTAAATATATTAGATGGAGTTACTAGTACTGCAGCAGAATTAAACATCCTTGATGGTGTTACAGCAAGTGCTACAGACATTAATCTTATAGATGGTATAACAAACGGAACAGTAATAGCAAGTAAAGCTATTATAACAGATTCACACAAAGAGATTACTGGGGGTCGAAACATAACCATTAGTGGGGAGTTAGATGCAGCCACATTAGATATTAGTGGTGATGCAGATATAGATGGAACATTAGAAGCCGATGCAATTCCAATCGGTGGTGTTACATTAGCAGAAACAATTAGTGATACTGTTGGAGCTATGGTTAGCTCTAATACAGAGACAAATATAACAGTTACTTATGATGATAGTGATAACACATTAGACTTTGTAATCGGTACACTTAACCAAGACACAACAGGTCTAGCAGCTACAGCCACAGCTTTAGCAACAGCTAGAACTATACATGGTGTATCTTTTGATGGTACAGCCAATATAGACTTAACAGAAGTTGTACAAGATACAGTAGGTGCTATGGTATCAAGTAATACTGAATCAGGTATTACAGTAGCTTATCAAGATGGTGACGGTACTCTAGACTTTACAGTTGGTACATTAAACCAAGATACTACAGGTACAGCAGCTTTAGCTACTCAAGTTACAGTATCAGCCAACGACTCTACAAACGAATCAGTCTATTTAACTTTTGTAGATGGTGCTACAGGTTCTCAAGGAATTGAAACAGACTCAGCTTTATCATATAACCCAAGTACAAATACTTTAACAGTTGCAAACATTAGTGTTTCAGGTACACAGACTATTGTAGACTCTGTAACTATGAATGCTAACAACGCTGTAATCTTTGAAGGTTCTACAGCAGATGCACACGAAACAACTCTTACAACGATTGATGCTACAGGAGATAGAACAATATCTCTACCTAATGTCTCTGGTACATTACCAGTATTAGCAGCAGTATCAACTACACAGATTACTTCTACACCTGAAGAACTTAATATTCTTGATGGTGTTACAAGTACTACTGCTGAACTTAACTTAGTAGATGGTTCTACAGCAGGTTCTGTAGTTAATAGTAAAGCTGTTGTATATGGTTCAAGTGGAGAAGTAGCAGCTACATCAGCTACAGTTGCAGGTGATTTAACAGTAGATACAAATACATTAGCAGTTGTTGCAAGTTCTAACAGAGTAGGTGTTAATCAAGCTTCACCAGATGTATCACTTGACTTAGGTGCTAACACAGATGCTGTACATGTACCAGTAGGTACAACAGGTCAAAGACCAACAGGTGCTGCAGGTTACTTTAGATATAACACTTCACTATCACAATTTGAAGGTTATACAGATGCATGGGGTGCTATCGGTGGTGGTGGTACTAATACATTTACACACGATGTATTTACAGCTAATGGTTCTACAACTGCATTTGCTTTAAGTCAAACAACAGAATCAGAAAACAATTTAATAGTCTTTGTAGACGGTGTATTCCAAGAACAAGGTGCATACTCTATAGCTACATCAAGTGGTACAACTACTTTAACCATGAGTGCTGCTCCTGCTAACGGAAGAAAGCTAGTAGTATATTCAGTAGCTGCAGGTGTATCAGGTTCTAATTTAAACATAGACACAATGACAGGAGATGGTAGTGATACTACTTTAACTTTAAGTATAGCTCCTGTAAATGAAAACAATACACAAGTATTCTTTGATGGTGTATATCAGAACAAATCAACATACAGTATCTCAGGTACGACTTTAACATTCTCTACAGCTCCTCCAACTGGTGTGGCTGTTGAGGTTATGACATTTACTCAAACTGATATTAATGTTCCTGTTGATAATACAATTACTACAGCTAAAATTGTAGATGATGCTGTTACAAGTGCTAAGTTAGATACTAACATAGACATAGCAGGTACGTTTGATGTTACAGGTGCTACTACTTTAGATAGTACTATGTCTAGTACTGCTATAGCTGTTGGACAAACATCATTCTCAGGTGGTAGTATTTTAGCTGATTTTCATGGCTCTGGTAGTAGTGTAGGTGCACAACTTGCTTTTGCTAATGACCATAACACAGATAAGTTTTTTGTTGGTCTTGAAGGTAATACAACAGGCGATGCTTTTCTTTATCAACAAAAAGATGCTGATATAAATTTTTATACTGGTAATAGTTTTCAAGCAAAACTTACTAATGCTGGAAATTTAGGATTAGGAACTACAACACCAAAAACATTAAGTGGTCAAAAAAGTTTAACTATTAATGCAAATGTTCCAAGAATTGATTTTAAAGTAGGAGATGTATTTAAACATCACATATTGTGTGAAGCTGAATATATGTCAATTAGTGCTGATGCTGATAATGGTCAATCTAATTCAAGAGTTCTTATTGAAGCTGATAATGCAGCAGTAGCTAGGTTTGATGGTGATGGAATAAAATTTGGTTCAGACACAGCAGCAGCTAATGCTTTAGACGATTACGAAGAAGGTACAGTAGATTGGTACACTCTTACAGATGGAACTGCTACATGGACACAAAATCAAGCAAATTATAGATATGCTGCTTATACTAAAATAGGAAATCAAGTACACGTACATGGTAATATTTATAATGGAAGTTTAAGTGGTACTCAAGCTGCAGCTTTAAGAGTTCCTTTACCTTTTGCTGCTGCAAATGTTGGACCGGGACAAAATAGAGCAGTCGGACATGCAGCACTTTACAATGGTAGTAGTGCTTATACTGGAGATTATACTATATTAAAAGTTGAAGCAGGTGGTTCTTATGGAACAGTAGTTTCTGCAGGAAATGGTGGAGCTTGGGGAACAGTTACTTTTCCTGCAGGTGGTACAATTATTATTGATATTACTTATACAGCAGCATAATGGAAATATCAACTTACATAATTTGGAACGTCTTTATAACTTTAGTATTAGGACCTATCCTCTATAACATAAAACAAAATACTGCTGAAGCTAAAAGGTTAGATATATTGTTAAACAAAACCAGAGAAGAAATAGCACGAGACTACGTAACAAAACAAGAACTTAAAGATGACATGTCTAGACTAATGGACAGGCTAGAAAAACTTGACGAAAAGCTTGACAAACTCTTTGAAGTCAAGTAAACTATAAGGTATACTTATGAAGAAGAATAAAGGAAGAAAAAGATATAATAAGGTAAAAGCTAAAAGAGTTAAAGCTTATACAGGTTTTAATCCTAATATCAAATTAAATTTAGAAGGTCTAAAAGGTAAAAAACCTAAATTACCTAAAGATGGTTTTGATGCTGTTGATTTTAAAAAAGAAGATACTACAACTGTAATACCTCCTAGAAGTTCTACGCCTGTATCACCTACTATGCCTACTACTATAGATGATGGTAGAAATAGAGAAGAAAGAGAAACAGGTGTTCCTATTAATTTTGAAAATTTAACTGCTACTCAAGAAGATGGTACTCGTATTATTGATGATAGGAAAGATACTAATGTTCCAGTTCAAACAGCCGTAACAACTGTAGAAGACGGACAAGGAACAACTAGTTACGGACCAGCTATAGGAGATACTATAACTTATGGTGGCAAGACATATCGTTGGGATGGTACTAAATACGTACTTGTAAGTGATGATGGTAGTGGAGATGATGACAATGATAATGGTGGTCAAGAAAAAGAACCTACATTTGCTGAAGAACGAGAAGCAAGAGTAAAAAGAACTGGTAAAGGTGCTGAAGCTATTGCAAGTGGTACAATGCCAGAAAATATACCTACTATTCCAGATGCTAAAACTTTACTAGACCCTGAAACAGGTGAACCTTTAGAAGGTACAGAACTAGATGCTACTGCTGATTCTTTTAAAATGGATAGTGAAAATATTACTGGTGCTTCTGCAGCTACAGTTGGTACACCCACAACTAAAGAAGATGTCTCTACAACTGATGCAGACCAAGCAGATGAAACTATAGGTCAAGATTTAACGGCTAACAAAATGACAGCAAAGACTGTTTCAGATACAGTTATTCCTGTCGATGCTGCTCAAGGTACAGTTACTCAAGGTAAAGCAACAGTAGAAGAAGGTACAATTACTGGAGAAGCTAAGTCTGCAATGATAGACGAAGCTGAAGCTGCTATTGGTAAAGCTAAAAATGTAGATGCTGTTATCTCAGGTAATGCTTTTGTACCAGAAGTAAAAAATAGTGGTGCAGGTGTTGCTGCTACTCCAGAAGCTGAAAAGAACGAAAGAGCTGCTATCACAGGTACTCCTGCTGATGATGCTACTTCTGCACAGATTATAGGCACAGTAGGCTATGAAGCTTCTAAGTCTAGGGTAGTTACAGGACAAGCTGCTAAAGGTGCTGCTGCATCTATGATAGCTCAAACTGCTAATATACCTGATGCTATTGCTGCTGCTATTGTAGAAGACCCTGCAACTATGACAGCTCAGATAGCTAGTGAAGATGTAGAAGTACAGGCTGCAGTTGCTGCATTGCCTACAGAAGCTTTAGTATCTTCACAGATGGAAAGCTTACTGGGTGGTATGGAAGATGGTAACATACCTGCATGGGCTAAACCTGCTGTTGATGCAGTTAATGCTGGTATGGCTCAAAGAGGTCTTAGTGTATCTACTGTAGGTAGAGACTCACTCTTTAATGCTATTATACAAAGTGCTATGCCAATGGCACAAAGTAACGCACAAGCTTTACAAGCTAGAGCAGCTCAAAATTTAAGTAATCAACAACAAGCAAACTTACAAGAGTCTACTCAAGAACAACAACTAAGATTACAGAATCTAGCAAACAGACAAGATGCTGCTAGTCAAACTGCACAGATGTCTCAGCAAATGAAGACAATGCAAAGTCAGTTTAGACAACAAGCTGTAATGACAACTGCTGACCAACAACAGCAGACTAGAATGCAAAACTTGCAGAATCAACAAAATGCTGCAGTTTTAAATGCACAACAAGCACAAGCGATTAACGCACAGAATTTAGGAAACGAACAACAAGTAAATTTAGCTAATCTACAGATTGAAGCACAAACTGAAGGAGCTAATCAAAACGCAGAGAACCAAGCTAAACTAGCAGAGATGCAAGTAGCTGCAGATTTCTTAGCTAAGAACGCTGGATTTAAACAGCAAATGGAATTAGCTAATTTATCTAACGAACAACAGATGCAGTTAGCAAATCTTTCAGCTCTTAATCAAGCAAGTTCTGAAAACTTAAGTGCTGCCCAACAAACTGAATTAGCAAATCTTAATGCTCAGATGAATACGAACATTAATAATTCTAAGTTGGCAAATGCAATGGGTGTAGCCCAGCTTAATGTTGACCAACAAAGAGCTATGCAAAATGCTGGTATGGTTGCTAACATGGATATGGCTAAGTTTACAACTGAGCAACAAGTAGAATTAGCTAACAGTAAATTTATGCAGACTGTACAAATACAGAACATGAATGCTGAACAACAAGCTATTATGCAAAAAGCTACAGCTATGGCTCAGATGGATATTGCTAATTTAAATACAAGAGAAAGACTAGCTGTTGAGAACGCTAAAAACTTTTTAACAATGGACATGGCTAATTTGAATAACAATCAACAAGCTAACATGATGAAAGCTCAACAGGCTCAGCAACGGTTGTTATCTGACCAAGCTGCACTAAATGCTGCTGAACAATTTAATGCTACTAGTGCAAATCAGACAGACCAATTTATGGCTAGTATGGCTGCTAACATGAGTCAGTTTAATACTTCTCAAACTAACTCTATGGAACAATTTAACAACTCTCAAAAGAATGCTGCTGAAGCTAGAAGGGTTGGTAACGAAGCAGAGGCTGCAAGATTACAAGCACAATTAAATACACAAGTAAGTCAATTTAATTCTGCACAATCTTTTGAGCAAGAAAAGTTTAATACAGCAAATGAAACAGCTATAGCACAAAGTAATGTAGCATGGAGACGACAAGCTAATACAGTAGATACTGCAGCACAAAATGCAGTTAATCAACAAAATGCACAAAATGCATTTGGACTAGCTGCTTCTGCACAAAACTTTTTATGGCAAGAACTTAGAGACCAAGCAGACTTTAACTTTAGAAGGTGGGATAACGATGAACAACGTAAAGCTTCTTTGTTAATTGCTGCTCTAGGAAACGAGACAGGAGCTTCTAAAGAAAGTAACTGGAACACAAACCTGACTGCAATTAAAAGTTTAGTTGATGGTTGGTTAGATTAATATAGGAAAAGGACATGGGATTTTTAAGAAAAGTTGGAAAGAAAATAAAAAAAGTATTTAAAAAAATAGGCAAAGCTATTAAAAAAGGTTTTGGTAAAGTTGCTAAAGCTTTTGGAAAGTTAGGTCCATTAGGTTCTATTGCTTTATCTTTTCTACTTCCGGGCATAGGTAATATGCTAACAGGATGGCTTGGACATATGGGCAAGTTTGGTAAATTTATTATGAACGTAGGTTCTAAAATTAAACAAGGTGCTACTTGGATTAAAGAAGGAGTAGGTACTGTGTTTAATAAAGTAAGTGATGCTATTGAATTTGGTATGAACAAAGTTAGTCAACCATTTATGAAAGAAGGTGCACGAGGAATGGGTAGTGCATTTAGAGATTTTGTAAGTGATGTAACTGGTGGATTCATAGACCCATCTGATAAAGGAAATATTTTTAATAAAGACCTTGCATTAAAAACTAAAGATGGTAAATTATTAAGTGAACTAACTGGAGACGAATTAAAAGTATTAGATGCTAGTGGTGAGTTAGATGCTATCAAAGCTTCTGCAGATTTAGGAAGAAGTCAAAGTGCTTTTATGCGAGATGAATTTAGAACTATTTCTGATAAAGAAGGATTTACACCTGACGATTTAAAATTAAAAAAAGATGAAGTATATGGTGGTTTTAATGAAGCAACTAAGCAACATGAAATTTTTAAAAGTCAAGAAGCTTTTGATAAATATGCTGGAGGTACATTTGATTCTGCTGTTGGTGGATTAACCCCAGAAGATATGATAGCTAAAGCAACAGACAGTAAAAAAAGTATTTGGGATGGTAAACAAAAAGACCAAAGCATTAGAGAATATATAGGGGATAGTAAAGAAGCAGGTGTTTATAAAAAAGTTGGAGCTTTAAGTACATATGGCATGACTCAAATGGAAGGAGAAGCTCAGATAGCTGCTTACAACGCTAGAGTTAAAAAAGATAAAGCAGATTACTTTACAGATGTAGGTCTTAATAGTCTTGCAAACAGAACAAACTATAGTGTAACACAACCTGCAAACTTTATTGATACAACAACTTTTGATATAGGTAAAGATTTAAATGACCAGTTCTTAATGTCTATGAACATACAAGGTCCTAAAGTATCTGGCTTTGATGTAGGTGGTTATGGTACTACTTACGAAGATGTAATAGAAAAACTGGCAACTGTATAGGAGTAATTGATGGAAGACCAAATAGCAAAAGGAGCAGAGGAACATATTTTTGAGAGACATACTCCCGGTCAGTCTCTTACTAATTCTAAAGAACAACCTTATCCTTGGGAACAACCCCCACAAATGACTTCTGTAAAAGAAGCTACACAAAAAATATTCTTAGGATTACTTGAAGATAAAAATTTAACTACAGTTACAGACATGATGGCTGAAGGTACTCCTATTGATGATGTAGCTCAAATGTTATTAATGACAGGATTTCAAAAAGGCAAGTTTAATCCTGATATGATGTTACAATTATTAGAACCAACTATGTATATGTTGTTAGCTATTGCAGAAAAAGCAGGTATTAGACCAACACTTGACAGACCCGGAGAAGAAGAATTAGAAGAAAGTGATGAAGATACTGTTAAAGAAGAAATGTTACAACAACAAGAATTTAATAAATCTATCGGTCCGGGAGGCAGATTTCAAGATGCAGTTGTTAAAAATATTAACCCTGCTTCAGTCGGTGGAGAAATACAACAAAAATTAGCAGACTTAGATATGAGTAAAGTAAAAGAAAGTATACTACAAAAACGTAGACCTGCTATGCAACAAAAAGAAAGTTTACTAGGTAAAACAGGAGTTTAAATATGGCTGAAAGTTTTAGCGATATAATGAGTAATTACAAAAATATGAGCATTGAAGAACTTGGTGGTTCTTTATTGCAACGACAATCTGACCAAGCAGCAGCAGCAGCTAAACGAGCTAAGAAACAAGACAGAGTTCAACAAGCTTTAGCACTTATGCTTACTGGTCAAGCTATTTTTAAAGGTGCTTATAATAAAAGGTCTAAAGAATTAGATGACCGTATGGCTTTTGATGCAATTAATAATGCAGCTCAAGCTAAACAAATGTCAGGTCTTTCTAATGTTATAAGTGTTATTCCTGATAATTTTCATACTGATAAAAGCACAGAAGAAAGAGCTAATTTATTTTTAACAGAGAAGGGTGGTTTTTATAAAGCTCAATTAGAAAATAAATGGAGTCCTTATATTGATAGTCAAATTAAAATTTCCTATCCTAATTTAGAAGAATTTAAAACATCAAATCCTGCTGAATATTCAACTCTTAAAAAAGAAGCCTTACAACAACTATCTATAGATTTATTTTCAAAAGATGATACAGGCGTAGAAAAATATAAAAGATTTGAAAACGAACTTAGAGATATTTTTAAAAATGAAGATGGCTATGCTGATATGGATAGGTTAGAATTATTAAGAGCAGGTCTTGGTTTAGATGAACATCGTTTAACTAGGCTTGAATCTCAAAACTATGAAATCTTAAGAAGAGAATTAAGAAATCGTTCTAATATAATTGGTGGTGTAAAAGATATGTTTCAACATATTGGTAATAGAGCAGAATCTAAAGGTGGCATAAATTTATTTAAAAACTTAACAGTTGATAAATTACAACCTTCTCGTTTAGATACTGTGTTAGATGAGTTAGATTTTAAAGGTATGGTAGTTCCTATAGTTGACAAAGCTCTTGCTAGAATTAGAGTAAGCCCTACTCGATATAAAAATGCAGTTGATTCTTTACCTCAAGAAACAAGAGATAGAGTAACTCAAGCTTATACTACTATGAAAAGTAAAATTGTAGATAAAGAATTAGCAAAGATAGACTCTAGAGGTTTATTATCTACAAATTATGGAACATTTACTAGGTCAGATGATACTATATTATCTGAATATAAATGGGACCATTTAACAAATGTATTTGATGCTAATGAACCATTAAGAAATGAAATGTTAAAAGGTGCTACAGCATTATCATTACGTTTTAATGATGACCCAAATTTTGCAATGGATTTGTATAAAGAAGTTGAAGATGATTCAGAAAAAATAAATCAATTTAAAGTAGCAATACAAGACGAAGAATTTAGAAATCAATTTTCTATTGCTATGGTTATGAAAGCTGGATTTACAGACGATGAGTTTGGTTTTGATGGTGGTTATAGATATATAGAACCAAATATTGATGAAAAAAATATTTATCAAGAAGGATATAACCCAGAAAAATCAAGAGAATCTTTAGATTTAGTGTTGGGTGAAGGTATAGATGTAAGTCGTAAAGGATTTATTGCTACTAAAGAATATAACAATTTTTCTAAAAAAGGAAAAATTAAAAATTATGATATGATTGTAGAACAAATTTTGACAACAGATGTGTCAGAAACAGAAAGACAAAAAACTTTAGATTTATTATTTGACTCTATTCCTAATCCACGAGGATTAAATCAACAAGAATATATAATGACTATGGAATCTGAAATACGTCAAAGTAAACAAGCTGGAAAAGAAATTTTATTTAAATCTCGTAATGTTGGAAGAGATGTAACAATGGCAGCTATTAATGCTGTTACAGGATTGTCTGAAAACGAATCACCAGAATATGTAAAAAATTTACGATTGTTTATGAGAGACATAGCAAGAGTAGAATCTGATTTTGGAGAAAATGAAAATACTTTTTCTAATCCAAACTCGTCAGCTACTGGAATTTTTCAAGTAAAAGCTGATAAAGCAATGGCTGAGGTTCAACGTAGAATTAAAGAACCTAATAGCTTTCAAAATTTAAAAACATATAACAAACAATTAAAAGAATCGTTAGGTATAGATTTATCTACAGCTACTGCCGAAGATTTAGAAACTCCAATTTATTCAGCAGCTTTTGCAAGAGGTTATTTAATGACAGTAACAAAACCTATACCTACTGACCCTCAAGCTCAAGCAAACTATTGGAGAAATAATTACAACAAAGGAGATGATTATTCGGTATCAGATTATTTAATAAAAAATAGATATTTTATAGATACGATGCAAGAAAAACTTGGAAATTTATTTGGAGAAGACTAATGCCTAATCAACTTGATGCATTTATGGATGCACTAGAAGAAGAGGAAAAAAAGAAACAACAAGCCCTTCAAGAAATTAAAGTTCCAGAAGCTGTAGTTCAACCTATTCCTAATCAAACATCCAGTAAAACTGAACTTTATGATTCTACTATAGGTAAAGAGTTTAGTAATCCTAATTATAAACCTCTTTTTCAAAATACAGGTAAAAAAAGTTTAAGCGAATTAGAAGAAAATCCAGAGTTTGCTAAACGAGCTACTAGATTTTTACAAAGTATTAACGAAAACGATAATATTTTTGAATACTTACGAGATGCAGATTACAGTTTAAGTTCTGCTGCTATTCGTGCAGGTCAAACAAATAGTTGGGATGAACAACAAATTGATGATTATGTATATTTAAAACAACAATTTGATAATGCTGAACTAAAAGGATTTAAAGAAAGATTTACTGCTGTTAAAGATATTGGTATAGATATATTAGGTGACCCTTTTAATATATTAGCAGCTTTATTTGCTATTCCAACTGGAGGAACTTCTTTAGCAACTAGAGGAGCTTTAGGAACTGCAGCTCAAGCTGGTTTAAAAAGATTAAGTGCTCAACAAATTGCAAAACGACAATTACTTAAAAAAGCTAAAACTTTAAGAGATGTAAAACAAACAGCTAAAATTGGAGCTTTGGAAGGAGCTGCTATTGAAATGCCTCATGGTTATTTTCTTTCAGATATTGATGTTGATTTAGGTTTACGAGATGAAATAGATGCTTCTATGATTGCTGGTCGAACACTTTTAGGTGCAGGTATTGGTGGGGCTGCCGGTGGCGTAGCTGGAGCTGTTACTGGTTTGTATGGTAATAGATATTTAACAAAAGAATTTAAGTATACAAACGAAACTGCTATTGATGATATTGCTGAATCTCAAACTAGAAAAGAAATTAATGATAATCAATTTTTAGAAGATAGTTTAGAACATAAAAGTAAAAATAATTTATATAAAATATTATCTAATACTCAAGGAAAACCCACTACTAAATTTTTAGCATGGGCAGAAAAATCAAAACCTTTACAAGAACTTCTTAAAAAATTTAGATACGATTATGATTCTGGAATGTTTAAGGAAGGATATCGAGGTGTTAAAGAAAAATCATATGGGTTAGCTGTAGGCGAAAGACAAGGCAAATATTTGTATGGTTTAGCTAAAGGATTAAATGTTTTATATAGAGTAGGATTTAGAGGTAAAATAATAGGAGAACAAAATGACCAATTATTTACTTTACTATCTGACAAATCTATAAATCTTAAAAATATTGATAACTTAAAAAATCAAAATTATTCTAATAAGTTTGGAATAAATTTTAATATTAATGATGATATTATTAGTTCGTATAAAGGAGTTAAAACTCAAATTGATGATGCTTTTGAAGAAGGAAGGTCAGTAGGTTTATTTGGAACTAATATTAAACAAGGCATGGGTTATTTACCTAGACTTTTTAAATATGATATTCTTAACGACAAACGAGGAAAATTTGAACAACTTTTAATTAAGGCAGGTCATGCTGACCCACTTAATGATATTGAAGAAATTACAATTAAAACATCTGATGGTGTAAAGGTTAAAGGAATAAAAGAAGATGCAGTAGGAATTGACCAAGATGTTTTTGGTAGAGATTTTTTAAAAGATGCTGAAGGTAATTTAGATAAAGCTAAAGAACTTAAAGCTACTCAAATTGTAGACGATATGTTAGAGTATCGTTGGGTTCCATTTGAATTAAGAAGTAAAAGAAAAGCTGGTTCGTCTGGTAGCTTTATGCAACAAAGAAGGTTTTCAAATCTTGAAAATAATGAAATACAAGAGTTTATTGAAACTGATGTTCAAACAATTTTAGAAGATTATTTTGTTAATATTTCTCAAGCTATAGAACGTACTAGATTTTTTGGTAAAAGCACAGACAATTTTAATAGTAAACAAATACAACCAGTTGTTGATGATTTAATAAATAAAGGTTTATCTAAAAAACAAGCTGAAGATGTTAGAAAAGGTTTATTGCTTATGCATAGCCGAGTAACTGGAATTGAAACTTTTTCTGAAAGTACATTAAAAAGAAGCAATGCTGCAAGAGGAACTGCAGATTGGGCAAAATTATCACAACAAATGGCTCATTTACCTTGGGCTACTTTATCAAGTGTTACTGAACCTTTAATATTATTAACACGAGTAGGAATTACAGATGTTCCGTTTGCTATTACACAAGTTGGTAAGGCTATTGTAAAAGAAGGGGGTAGTGTTGTTGATAGAAGTGTAAAAGCTCTTTATAGATTGAGTGGTGGTAAAACTAAAAATGTAAAAGATTTAGATGATGAAGCTGGGGGAGAATTATACAAAACAGGACTTGCTTTAGAACAAGCTGTACAAGAAAGAATTGAAGGTTTAGCTGGTGAAGGATTGTATGGTCCAACTGCAAAAACAATGCAACAAGCATTTTTTAAAGCAAATTTATTAACACAATGGACAAAAGCTGTACAATTAGCTTCTTTTACTACAGGTAAAAGATTAATAAAAACAAACGCTAGACAGTTAGCTACAGGTAAAACTGTATTAGGAAGAAAATTAACTGAAAAAAATAAAAAATATTTAACTCAACAATTAAATGATTTAGGTATTGATAAAACTAAAGCAGTTAATTGGTATAATAAATCATTAAGAAATAATAAATTTGATGATAGCCTTGCAAAAAAACAAGATTTTTATAGAGAAGATTTAACATCTGGTGCTAATAGATTTACAAAAGAAATTATTTTAAACCCAAGTACTGCAGAAGCTAATAGACCTTTGTGGTTTTCTACTCCTGCTGCTCAGTTGTTAGTACAGTTTGCTGGATATCCCACAGTTTTTAATAATACTATTTTAAGAAGATTTGCAAATGAAGCTTATAATTATCCAGTACAAACTATTCCAAAATTAATTCCAACTGCTTTGTTAATGACTGCAGTAGCTCATGTTGGAAACACAATTAGAAGTCAAGGCAATAATTATTATGATTATGAAACAGAAGAGCCAAAACCAGAAGGAGAAATGATTGGAGAAGCTTTACGTAGATGGGGAGGAACTGGACCTTTTGATTATGCTTATCGATTTACAGAAAATGAAGACCGTAATGCTGGGCAATTAACTTCTGCTTTAAAAACTTTTGCTGGTCCTTTACCTCAAGATGTAATTGATGGAATTTCATTTAGAAAAGGAATACCAGAAATTGCTGTAACAAATATTCCGGGATATAGTATATTACCATATGAAACACGAAAAGATATTAGAAAATTTGGTAGAGATTTAACTAAAGAACCTAAAAAAGAAAAAGAAGATTATAAATCATTATTTTCTAAAGGTGGTTTAGTTTATGATGTACCTAAAGTAGGCAATGAACCAGATGAAATTAAAATGCGAGGAGTAAACGCTACTTACAATGAAGTAGCTGGGGTTATTCTTAAAGATGAAGAGGATAGAGGCATTACAAAACAAATGGAGGATTTGTTAAAATGAATGTAGAAGAATGCAAAGCACAAATAAAAAGACACGAAGGTGAGGTCCTTGAAATCTACGAAGATAGTTTAGGATATAAGACTTTAGGTATAGGACATTTATGTCAGCCTCAAGACCCTGAATATAATTGGGAAGTAGGAACGAAAGTATCACAAGAAGTTGTAGATATGTATTACGAAGAAGATTTTAAAAAACATTACATAGAAGCGAAACATGTATTTGGAATAAACGAAGACTGGGATGGATTACCAGAAGACATACAACATGTTATAGTTAATATGTGTTTTAATCTTGGTGGTTCTAGACTTGCCAAATTTAAAAATATGTTAAGAGCTTGTCGAAGACATGACTGGAAAGAAATGGCTGTACAAATGGAAGACAGTCGTTGGTTTGGTCAAGTGGGTAGACGTAGTAAAGAGTTACAAGATATGGTATTAGGAGTATGAAATGAAAGGACTATTAAAAAATATAGTTGGAGCTGTTGCACCTACATTAGGAACTGCATTAGGTGGACCAATGGGAGGCATGGCAGCTAATATGATAGCTGATGTATTGGGAGTACCTAATACACCTAAAGCTATAGAGAAAGCAGTACAAGAAGCTACACCTGAACAGATGCTTGAGCTGAAGAAAGCTGAACAAGCTTTTGAAGTTCAGATGAAAGAGCTTGACGTTGATGTATTTAAATTAGAAGTAGCTGATGGTCAAGATGCTAGAAGTAAATTTAGCAAAGATTGGACAGCTCGTATTATGGGTATATCTGTAGTAGGTGGATTTATGGGTTATATATTTTTAGTTACCCTTCAACCACCAGAGCAGAACTCTGAAGCTCTAATTAATTTAGTACTAGGCTATCTTGGTGGTCTTGCTAGTGCTGTTATTAGCTTTTACTTTGGTGCTTCAAACACCAACAAAGACTAATGGAAGATGGTGGAAGTCATTGGTACGAGGACATAAAAAAGGAAGAGACAGAAGAAGAAACAACACATCCTAAAGGCTGGTTTTGGTGTCCAGAACGTAAGGATTATTTTAGGTACAAAGAATGGCTGAATTTATAAGTTTAATAAACGAGGTAGGTTTCCCAATAGCAGCAGCGTTAGGGTTAGGTTTGTTTATATGGAAACTTATAAATAGAATTATTGATGGTATGGAAACAAAGCTAGATACTTTAGATGATAAAGTACAAGCTAGTTTAGATACTATGGAAGAACGAGTATCAACTAAACTAGATAGTCAATATGGTATTATAGTTAGTTTAATTGATAGAGTAAGGGCAATGGATAATCAAAGTATTAGACAGGATGTTCTACTTAAAACTTTATTAGGAGCACCAAATCTTATAGAGATAGATAAAATTGCAAAGGCAGATAGAAATGACCAACGAAAGGATTGATAAAATATGTTACGGATGTATGTCTTTTTGGGCAGTTTTTATATTATTTGTTTGTATCAATAATCTTGCTGCAGATGAGATGGTACATAAGTTTAAGTCACCATCCTTCAACGGTAATAATACTAGCTCACATTATCTTACAATAGAAAATCAAGAGTTCAATCGTAAAATGACAATTAAAGAAGAACTTAAAGCTTTACAAGAACAAATTAAAAGAGACAAGGAGAACACAACACTCGCAAGATTTATAAGAAATTTAGAGTCTAGAATATATGCACAATTATCTAGACAGTTAGTAGAAAATTTATTCGGAGAAAATCCTAGCACAGAAGGAACTATAGAACTTGAAGGTAATACCATTTCTTATACAAGTGATGGTGATATAATAACACTTACAATTACGGATGCAGATGGAAATGTCACGGTTATTCAGTTGCCTATTGGTAGTTTTACTTTCTAGTTGTGCTGTTCTAAATGAGAATGATGACTTAGTATTAACAAAAAAAATACAGTCTCCTTCTACCCTAGAGCTACAATCAGAAACATTAAGAAATTTACCAGCAGCCAAAGTACAGCCTACTATAGCTATATATCCTAATAGCTTTAAAGACTTAACAGGGCAACGAAGAAGCAATAGTACTTTTGCTTTGTTTAGTACAGCTATTACTCAAGCTCCAGAAGCTTTTTTAATTAGAGCTTTTAAACATACATCTGGTGGAAAATTTTTTAGAGTTGTTGAACGTGTAGGTTTAGATGACCTTACAAAAGAAAGACAACTAATTCGTAGTACTCGTAAAGAGTTTGAAGAAGATAACAAGATGAAGCCTTTGCTTTTTGCAGGGCTATTAGTTCAGGGTGGAGTAGTCTCATATGAGGCTAATCTAAAATCTGGTGGTATTGGTGCTAGATACTTAGGAATAGGTAATAGTAAACAATATCGAGAAGACACAGTTACTATATCATTAAGATTAGTTTCGGTGTCAACTGGTGAAGTGTTAATGGAAACTCTTGTAACCAAAAGCATTTTATCAACAAGTATTTCTCAGGATATATTTCGTTTTATTGAGCAGCAAACAGAGCTGGTAGAAATAGAAGGTGGTGTAGCTGAGAATGAATCTGTCTCTATAGCTTTACAAAAAGCAATAGAAACAGGAGTATTAAATATAATAAATACAGGAATAGATAGAGGCTATTGGGAATATGAATAAAATAATACTAAGTTTTGTGGCTCTTATATCGATAGGTATATACGCTGCAGATAATGAAATATATGTTGAACAATCTGGTGCAACAGCAAATCTTGATTTAGAACAACTTGGTTCTGCTAATATTATTGGAGGTTTAAATTCTGTTGCAGGAACTTTAACACCTTTTGATTTAGATGGAACAGGTATGACATTAGACATCAATCAAATTGGTGATACTAATAAGTTCTTAGGAGATATTCTTGCTGATAGTTTGACAGGTTTCTTTGAGTTTGATGGAGACAGTAATAGTTTCACAATTCAAGTAGACCCTACAAACACATACGGAGCAGATAGTTCTAACTTAAATGTTGATGTAACTGGAAGTACTAACACTTTTACTCTTGACTTGGCAACAAGTTCAATGGCTAGTAATACTGACCTTGATTGGATAATTAATGGTTCAGGAAACCAACTAGACTTTGATATAGATTATGATGGTGGTACAAGTTATGTAGATATTGATGGTGATAGTAACACAGTAAGCTTTGATGGACAAGGCTATGCAGGTGGGTATTTTTACTTAGACCAAACAGGAAGTTCAAGAACATTTAACATACAACAACAGAGTACATTAGATAATGATTGGCTTAAGATACTTTCTACTGGCAGTAATGGTACTGTCTGTGTCATTCAAAACGATGGGG
>Ga0181420_1000250_pt1 | contig 21695 bp, 21 predicted proteins | sample 43SPOviralmetaG_FD_130145 | JGI IMG/M metagenome (GOLD analysis project Ga0181420, IMG submission 130145) | Marine viral communities from the oligotrophic San Pedro Time Series (SPOT) site, San Pedro Channel, CA, USA - 43 SPOT_SRF_2013-05-22 | ecosystem: Environmental > Aquatic > Marine > Strait... | reverse complement strand
TTAGATGTAGAAACCGAGACTACTTTACAAGGCCGTCCTTTAATGCAAATATAGCCCCCTTTCTTGATCTGACCCGCTTCCATTGGAATGGTCTCAGATGCTCCCGCATCAACGGATTCAAAAGTTTCATCTGCCATATTAATAATATAATATAATATAATATTATATTATTAATATCTTATACCATTTATATCTTATAAAAAAGATCAGTCTAGTTAAAGTTAAAATTAAAAATATTCTTCTACAGCTTTATTATTCCGGTTTTAATCATTTTTTATTATATTTAAGAATTAAAAAATCCCTCTACAGCTTTTATACATCCGGACTTGGGACCAGGCACATTATTAATATGGTAGCATTACTTTTTAATTATTTTAAAATCATTTTCTAGCTTTTAGTTTTTTTCTTATCATCATCGTATTATAAAATACTATCAAATTTTGTCCTTTTGGTTTTCTCGGAATAAAATGTGACAACTTTGCATCTTTTGTAGCTAATAATACTTTTTTACAAAATTCGTTTTGTTCATATTTAGCTTGCTGAGCTCTCATCATTGCTATTTCATTATTTTTATTGTCAAAGAAATCTTCGTCAATAATAATATCTTTTGATCTCTTATAAACAATTTTACTTTTTTTTGTTTTTGAATCCTTATCTCTAACAATACCTGTTTTTCCACCAGCTCCTAAAGCCTTTAATGGACACGTTTCCCATTCAGAACCAGATCCAAATGCAAATGTATTATAAAAGTTTTCATTATTTTTCTTAAATTTATTTGCATGGTAGAAGTGTTCAACAGACATCCAATGTTTTCCATCTAATTCAAACAATGGAGAATAAACTTCATCTACTTTTTCGTTAACATAGAAATTTGATAAAACTTTACGGAAATCTTTAATTTTAAATAATTCTTTATATTCTGATACTTTTGATTTTGGTAAACTTTCACCAGTTCCTTTACCTGGAATTTTATTTGCAGATCTTGAATAAAATATAAATTCAATTTCAGGATCAAATAAATTTAGTTTATCTTCTTTGTTCATAATAATAAATTGATTACAAATATCTATGGTTTATTATGGTTTAATAACCTCTTTTAAAACAAAATTGTGATCATTTTTTTGTATTTTTTTTGTTATAATCCCCCATTCCTAGTGCTTTTACCAGAAACGTCGTCGGCATACCCCGGGCAACTGTTAAATGTTTTATAAAATACACTTGTGTATTGTTATAACTCCATGTTTCATTTTTTTTTATAAAATACTTGTGCAGTGATTATAGCTCCATGTTTTATATTTTGTTTTTGAATGATAAAATCTTTAAATACATTTATATTTTCAAAAAAGTTTGTAGGTTGTACGATTTTATGGAAAAAACCATAACAAGGAAATACAAAAGTAGTTCCAATTTGTGAAAACTTCTTTGATTCATACAATTGTTGTCGTGATTCAATAGTATTTAAATTTTTCACTTGCAGTGAGAGTATGTCTCCATTATCGAAAACTTTTTCATCTACATATAGTAAACATATTGCTGTCATTTCCGGATAAGTATCTGTATTCCAATTAACTGAATTTGAGATATTATGAGAATCCTTATCGAAAACAGAATGTATGTTTACTTGAAAATCACTTGTTTGTAAACTGTTATCACAAAAATGTATATCCGAAAAATAAAATTCATCCTTAACATCAAATTGTTTTCTTATATTTTCAGAAAGATCCCAAACAAATTGGCTTCTATTTCTCCATCTATTATTTCCACCATTAAGAGATAATTCTGATATAATATTATTTTCTATGATTCCTAAGTTTTGAAACATATTTTGTTGTTGCAAATACTCTTCATTTGTTTGGTATCCGTCTTCTTTTTGCAGATCATTCATGCGATTGTCTACAATAGTCATTTCATCTTGTATTTTAGTCAAATCTTTTTCTTTAAGGGTACGAAGTTTTGTAGTTGTAAATTCAGCATGAAAATTCCGTTGTTGTGTGTTAATTTTGTCTGCTTGTTCTCCCATATTTAATCTAGTAAATCTTCTAATAAGACGATTTTGTAAGGATTTTAAAGCATCCATTTGAGTATCATCAAGTAGGGAGGTAGTGTCATTATTTTGATATTGAACATGTTCTGATATAATATATTTATCTGTTTCTGCAAAAATTCCTGTATCCTCATTAAAGAGAATTTCTTCAATATTTATCTTTCCAAACATGACAGTGTTTTCGAATATTCCGTGACCATAACCCTCAAAGAATTTTGAAACAGAATATTCTTGTGGTACATACAATATGGGAGCAACATTTCTGTTGATATCTTGTGCAGATTTTTCAATGACATCTGGAAGGACCGTGTCTGATATATTTGTCTTTGGTATTACATCGGGTTCTTGTTGTTGTATGCTAGGATGAGGATCTACTATGATACCATCTACCTTTGCCACAACTTTCACCCTCTTATTAGGCGTTTCGCCATCAACCGTATCTGTTTTTTGCGTGTTTAGCAAATGTTGTGTTAAGCGCTCAACAAGTAAAGGCTTCGTTCCATCTGTATCCAATTCGGCTGCTTCTAAAGCGGCTTTAATGTCTGCTATCTTCATGTTTTTCACTTTTTTTTGGGCTGCTATTGTTGACTCTGTGTCTTCGACATCGCGTATCGCGGTATCGACTACGCAAAAGTAACCCATGTTGATATCATATTTAAGATCCTGTTTTGAACCACCAAATTCAATATACTCGGACGTCGTTCTAGCAGTAGAATATCTATCTTTTGATCTTTCTTTAGTAGTTCTTGCAATTTGTGCATTTTGCTCAATCAACTTATCTACTGCTGCTGTGTTCAGATTTGTTTTTTTGCTCATTTTTGAACGTAGTAGTGTTGTATAATGTATACTGATGTATAATGTATGTATAAGTGTATTATACTAACTAGCGCTAGTATCTTGTTTTAATCTGTTAAAGTTCCATGTATCTAGAGATTTTGGAGATCAAAAGTAAAACATTTTTCTACAGGTTTTGAACACACATATCAGAAGAAAAAATGAATCGGATATGGATATATGATATGGATATAAGATATAATATTTAAGATATAATATTGTATGATAAATACATACTGATATACAGTCACTAACTTAGCGATATACAGTCAATAATGGGGCAATACTGGACGTGGATTTGCAAAGGAAAGAAAGAGTATTTCACTGGAGTCTATCTGGGCATTGGCTCTAAATATCTGGAGCAATTTTACAGTGGACAGTTTTTATATCCAATGCTCATGATATTGATGACCGACTGTTCCTCTTTGGGGGATGGAGGTGGAGACCCACAACATGTAGAACAAAGTAGCGGACAGCTTAATACAGATGCTGCTTATGGTCGTTGGTATGGAGAATCGGTTGCTTTTGTTGGAGATTATACTAAAAACGATGTGGATCTCGACGACTTCACCTGTATTGACGATATTATTGGACCAGCTTTTATAGAAACACTATGTCGTGACAACGATAGGGAAGAGATGATTGCATTAGTTAAGAAATTGGATCCTAAAAATTTTATCTATACTCAATTCGGAACTCCGTCATGGCAATCGGCCCGCAAAAAAATAATAGAAGTATTGGATAATATACATAAAATCACCGTTGCGGATTTTAACGACGATGTGTAGTCCATCCTCCCTGCACTGAAGTACGGTGGCGTTCTTTGTTTTTTGTTAAAAGCAATAATTTATTTATTTATCTAAGACTAATAAAATTACGGGGTGCTGTCACAAGATCTTCTTGTGTGGCGTCTCTATTGAAATAGAAGATAGGCTAGGCTTGTAACTATTTTTTTTAAAATTTACATTTATTCGAGCTATAATCATCTGAACTACCACCACAATTACCGAGATATTTTTGTTGAATTTGTTCATTTTTAATAGGATATCCTGGATGTTTCAATTTATTAAAATTTAATTTATGCATATTACTTTGATATCTATAAGATAAAACAATATTAATTATATAAAGTATGATTAAAACTAAGACCATCATAGAAATTCCTAATGGGTTATAATCCATACTTTTCAAGAATCCAATTAGTATTAAAACACATATGAAGTAGAATGTAGAACTAAGTCTTTTATTCAAGAATTGTCTTCTCAAATATAAGTCATTATTAAGACTGGCTTGTCTTAATATAGTTGTATTGTCATCAATCATTGATGCAAGTTCCATGTTATTGTGTTTTTTCATTTCATCATAATGTGTTTCTAAGTGAGATGCATTATAATTCCAATTTTGTATATTTTGTTCATAATTTGTTTTAAGTTCTGAATCGTGTTGTGATGCATTATCATATAATCTATTAAATACTAAATTAAAATTTTGTGTATCACTACTGTCAAGCATTTGATCAAAAAAAATAGGAGTCATTAATGAACTATATACTTTAAAATAATATATAGCAGATGGTCCTCCAAAGTAATATGGTAAACTTTCGGCAGTAGCATTTTTGTTATTTAATATAAAATTTAATCCATCTATTAAATTAGTTAAATTATCTTTGTTATTGAAATCCGTATTATTTACGTGATTTACAAAATCTTTTAAATCCGAATAACTATTAATTGGTAGTTTTTCATTTGGATACAAAAAAGGAGTATTATCTAAAAATGAATTTAATTTATCGCCCATTATTATTCAGTAATAATTTATTTTGCAATTTCAGTTAAATCAAATATTAAACTGCATTTGCACATGACGGGGATTTACTAAAATTTAGATTCATAGTTAATTTGGACGTATTCGGTTTTTGTGACAGCTCTGAATCTAGTGCCGGTCCTTTTAAATATAATTTATAGATTTCTCTAGGAGACATTATAGTGGGAATGTATTTGAATCTAGATAAAAATCCATTAAATGTATTTTCATTATTATTTGACAGACTACCAATTGTTAAAGGGCCGTCAAACGGTTGTAATGGTTGGGCTATAAGAAAGGTTCTTACTAACTTGCCATTTAGATACACATCTAAAGTTTTATTCCATATAGATATTACAACATGATTCCAAGATTGTAATGGGAAATTCTTTAGATAATGTGTGTGGTCATCATCGCGTTCGAATTGTGATATTCTATCACCATTTGAATTTGTTAAGTAAATTTCCATGTCGCTTCTATCGTCTTTCAATGCAACATTCAAAGTATTATTGAGATGTTGTTTTCTAAAAATATATTTTGGACCTGTTGTTACTTCCCATTGTGTAACATATATCCAAAAGCTGTAAGTATTTTCATTTCCATTCGCAGTAATATTTCCACTACATGTAGTCATGTCAGATTCGATTTCAACTGGTGATTCAATAATCATAATTTCTTTACCCTGTTCAGAATTGAAATATAAAATTGTTTTATAAACAGCATAAAAAATCACAGAGATTAGAATTAGAAAGATTAATAATCCCACTATTGTTTTTGATTCCATAATTATATATTGTAATTATAAAAAATACTATAAAAGTAATAATGAGCGAAACAAATTGGATATCAAAAATTAAATCAAGAATTATGAATGAATCCGGACAGGTTAATCCATATATTCAGGTTGTTTTAGGATTGGTCGTTTTTTCAGTAGTATTTATAATATGGAAATGTACATCAACAATATTATATAAAGTAAGTGCTAAAACAGAGGATGCTCCTGTTATTTTTGATGGTCTAGTAGATGCCTCATATTCTAGAGAAATAAGACAAGACCCGAATGACAAAAAAAGCAAAACATTATTGAGAAGTCAAAATGAAAATGGTATTGAATATTGCTATTCTGTATGGTTATATATTGATACAAAAACATGGGACGTTAATTCGTCAAAAAAATGGCGTCATGTTTTTCATAAAGGTCCCAATATTACCGAATTTCTAAATGATGTTGAACCGGATGAATTATCGGAAATTCAATGTCCCGGATTATGGTTGCATCCGAATACAAATAGTCTTCGTTTATATGTAAATACATATAGTGAAACTAACGAATACGTAGAAATATCTAATTTACCAATAAAAAAATGGGTGCATTTAGTATATTCGCAATCAAATTTCACATCTAAAATTTATATTAACGGAAGATTAAAAACAGTTAAGGAATTATTAACTTTACCTAGACAAAATTATTATAATTTGTATTTAACTCAAAATGATGGATTTGCAGGATATTTATCGACTATGCAATATTTCAATTATGAATTATCATATACTAAAATAATTGATATCACTAAAAAAGGGCCAAATTTAAAAGAGGCGAAAGATGATTCGTCATTATCAGCAGAAAATATAAATTTGTCTAGTAATTTACCTTATTTGTCTAATAAATGGTGGGTTGACGACCTGACGTTGAATTAGTGACGTCACTGTAATTTTTGTAATATTTTAAAGTTTACCTGTGCGTTTAATTTATTTAATTAAATTAGATGGTTAAAAATCAATTGTTTAAATCAATTCCCCCAGACTCTTTAATTGAGAAAGTTATTCTAACGTTTGGCTTAACATCTATCAATGATTTATACGAATTTAGTAAAGAAGATATTTTGGAAAATAAAACAGTTGAAAAATTGTATGCATTAAAAAGTGAATTGGAGAAATATTATCTTCCATGCAAAGCACGAACCTATTTGAATGATATAACTGCTAAAAATTCAATAACCATATTGAGACAATTGTTACGAATAAAAAGTTATGGAGTAAAATCTAAAGAAAAATATATTCGTTCTGAAAAATCAATAATTTATAGAATATATAGTTTAAATACATTGCATAATTCTGAGACATTGCAAAACAATGAAAATAATCAAAATTATGTAATTGACTTTAGTTAATCTAAATAAAAATCTAAAAATATTTTTAATCTGTGTTAATTTTTAATTTAATCTGTGTTAATTTTTAATTTATATTTGTATTCGTATTTGTATTCGTATTTGTATTCGTATTTGTATTCGTATTTGTATTCGTATTTGTATTCGTATTTGTATTCGTATTTGTATTTGTATACCACATTTTATGAAAAATGTGGTATAATATAATCTTATATATCTAAGATATAATTAATATGACAGGAGGTATTATACAATTACAAAGAAGCGGTGCTGAAAATGTTTATTTAAATGGCAATCCACAAATGACTTATTTTAAATCTGTATATAAACATCATACAAACTTTTCAATGGAAGCAATACGACTTGACTTTGAAGGAACACAAAATTTAGCATACAATGTTGAAACACAATTAAAATGTAAAATTGCCAGAAATGGAGATTTGATTAATAAACTCTATTTTTCAATAAATTTACCTGATATTTATTCCTCTTATGAAAAAGAATCTGAAAATTCAGATTCAATTAATAAAGAGTTTCAATGGTTACCGAATATAGGTTGCCAAATGATAAAAAAATGTACTTTAACAATTGGAGGATCTAAAATATCTGAATTATTTGGTCAATGGATAGAAATTTATCATGAAATTTTTTTGGACACTGCAGGTAAAAATAATTTTGATAAAATAACTGGTCACGACCCGGATTTGTTTAAACCATCAAATAATGGCATAAATGCAGGATTTTATCCATCCTCATCGCTCGATCCTTCCGAAAATGTAAATCCAGATTCAGAACAATACTATTTTTCTGAATTTAGGAAGAATTGTTTTTTGCAACCACCAAGTATTAAAGGACGTCAGATATTTGTTCCAATTCCTTTTTGGTTTACGACAAATCCCGGACTCGCTCTCCCACTTATTGCATTACAATATCATGAAATTAGTTTAGAATTCGAAATGAGACCAATTACAGAATTATATACATTAATAGAAACTCGAACGACTGGCAACGTTCCTCAAAAAAGTAGAACCGCACCCGACGCAACGTTGCCTCATCATCATATTGGTAACTTCATCACGTCCGTTCCAAAAAATAGCTTTACAGATGGAATGTCATTAAGTGATGGTTCATCTAATATGCAGGGTTGGAATCAAGATTGCCATATAATTTGCAATTATATCTTTTTAGATTCAGTAGAACGAAGAAAATTTGCAGGAAATAATCACGAATATCTAATTGAACAAGTAAATAGAAAAGAATTCATTGGAGTTGCAAATACAAAGAGTTTAAATTTAAGTTTTGAGCATCCATGTAAGTATCTTGTCTGGTTTGGACAGCGATCAGACGTCAATAGATTAAATTCTTTTAATAATTATACAAATTGGGTTGACGAATACATCCCACCGCATAGTGACGCTTATATTAAGCTGCTAGGTGCGGAAACAGCTGATAATTTATACTACGAATACAGTGGGAATACAATTTATGAAATTAATGGAGTAAAACAAACTTTAGACAATGATGATCAAAATAACAGAGCTTTAATACCTACCAAGTTTAATTTTGAACATTACAACGAAGACATTATAAAGTCTAGCAGATTACTATTTAATGGATTAGAAAGATTTTCAACTCAAAACTCAATATTTTATAAACATTTGCAATCGTATCAACATTCTATTAAAAATGATAAATCCGGTGTTAATTTTTACTCATTTTCCCTTGCTCTAGACCGCTTTCAGCCGTCTGGATCTTGTAACTTTTCAACTATACATAATATCGAATTAGAAGTTGAAATGAATCCACTTTTGCCAGATGCAAATAATTCTAAATATTATGATTACAATGTATATGTTTACGCTGTTAATTATAATTTATTGAAGATAAGTAGTGGAATGGCGGGTGTTTCATTTAGTGGATAGACGAAAATATTTTCATAAAATATATAAATATATAATAATGTTTTTAAAATCAATTTCTGTATTGTTGTTATTTGTAACTAAAAATATGTTTTCTCTCAAACCTCCCGAAATAATTCACAACTCTTTTATAAAGCATTCAACTGATACTATGTTTACAATTTTTCCAAATATATATAAATTTATTGATTATCGTAGTAAAAGAATAAAAGATTACAATCAAAATGAAATGCTTGAGACTTATAAATCTATATATAAAGATGCATGTCGTTATTTATTATATAATAAACCGAGTTCAATCTACTTAGGATGGGTGCCTTTTTTTACGAATGAAGAATTATTAAGAAAATATTATAAAAGTATTAAAAAAAAAATAAATTTTCAAACAAATATCAAAAATATTCCGTTATATTATTTAATTTGTGAATCAAATTCATTAAATAATACATTAGAAGTAAAAAAGATTTTATGTAATCCAACAATTGAAGCAAATATTGATTTACAATTGTTAAAATCAGATTTATTGAATTTTTGTGAATGCCATAATACAACTTTAGATTTGGTACCATTAAAATATTATGATGACCGAAGATGGTATTTTGAATTTAAAATGTGATAAAGTACGCTTTTGACAAAAGCGTTAGCAAAATTACGCTTTTAACATAACAAAAGCGTTAGCAAAACTACGCTTTTAACAAAAGCGTTAGCAAAACTTATTTATGTTTTTACGCTTTTAACAAAAGCGTTAGCAAAACTACGCTTTTAACAAAAGCGTTAGCAAAACTTATTTATGTTTTTGTTGAACCTTTTTTTCTAAAAAGGTTATATAAAAAAATGACATGTTTTGATATTTAAGATACTAAAAATGTGTTTTTTTATTACAACAATCTTATTTTAACTAAAAATGTCTAAGAAACAACTAGAAACACAGTGGAAGAATAATAAGATAACAGAAATTGATGAAAAAATATCTAGAGAAATTTCAGATAATTATAATAAATTAAAAAAAACGAAATTTAAGTTAGATATTATATTAGGATTAGTAAACAAACTTCAGACTAAAGAATTGAAAGGATTGTATGGATCTAAAGAATTAGAATATACATTGAAAAAATCTATACAAATTTTGACTTCTACACAAACTTTAATATTTGACATTAAAAATCATAATGAAAACTGTGAAAAACTTAGAAAAGCATATGGACGTAAGAAATATATAAAAATTTCTTGGTTTCCATTTATTGAGAAATGTGAAAACGAACTTGATGAACTAAGATGCGAACTTAAACAAACAAAATCAGAAAGATGGCATATTAATAAAAGGAAGTGTCCATTAATGTATGATAAAACTATTTTCAGAATCAATTCATTACAACATGATATTATACCATCATTAGAAAAAGATATTAAATCATATGACGTTGTAAAGGATAAATTCGAAAATTTGAATAAAAAAATTCTAGAATATAAAAGTTTTACTAAAGAAGAAATGAGTGGAAAAACTGATGATGATGATCAAAATATTTGGAGAAAAATACCGAAAGAGACTGATACAGACTATCCTATGATAAATGATGACGGAATCGAAGTTATGATAAATGATGAAGGAAAAGAAGTAAAAAAAGATGATCCGGATGCTACTGACGGAATCGAAGTTATGATAAATGATGAAGGAAAAGAAGTAAAAATAGATGATCCGGATGCTACTGACGATGATGTCCCACCTGCGATATGTGCTGACGTATCTATGACATATGATTCATCATCATATTCTACAGACGATGAAGATCTATCTGCTACAGAAGAACAACGGTCAGGAGATGATGTTCACTCTAGGCGTAAAAAGAAAAAGTGCGCAACAACACGTGTTCCTTCCGATTCTCCCTTTTATGATAGAAGAAAGACTCATCAACATACTGCAGATGATGATTCATATGCAACTGACGATGATGTTATCGGCAATAATAACGATAATAATAATCAATCAAAAAAGCGTAAAATAAAAGCGATCGATAGTTCTAAAGGTATTAATTACAGAATGGCGGAGGATCTGAAATATTGGAATTGCACAAATCCTAAAAATCTGAAACGCATACCATACAAATCAGATGCTTTGTCGCCTCAAAGAATTGATACAGATCTAGAAGAAGAATGGACATTTTGCGAATTATAAACAATATAATAGATTATATACAATTTTTCTGATTAAAACGAAAACAAACTAAGAACAAAATGAAAACAAATAAAAAAAAAATATAAAAAATATAAAAAACAAAAAAAAACAAAAAACAGTAATGCCACCATCGTATATATCAATATGTGTCGGGTCCCAAGTCCGAATAATAAGCTGCAGAGGGATCTTTTTTGTTAATATAAAAGTCTTAGTTTATATATTTAGATACATAAAAATGATTAATTTTATTTGCTTACTTATCTAATTTAATAAATATAGACTTCTATATGTCACAATAAATATAGTTAATTTGTAAAATGTCAAATTCAATAAATCAAAACAAGTTTAATGAAAGTATGGAACAAAATACAAAAACAGTTAGATTTTCATTATCACCAAAAAAAATACTTAGTTTGCCTACACCTTTTTTAGATAAGGAATTAGAACAATTCTCTAAAAAAAGTACAAAAAAGGTTAGATTTTCATTATCACCAAAAAAAATACTTAGTTTGCCTACACCTTTTTTAGATAAGGAATTGGAACAAATTCCTAAAAATCTAAATTTGGTATTGACAAATAATGCACAAAATATTTCAAAAAGTTCTATTAAAAGTTCTATTCGAGAAGAGAAAACAAATTTTTTACTCTACACTAGTGAATTATTTCCATCAGGATCAAATCCGAAACCTTTAAAAAGACCACCAAGTATACTTCAAAGAATAAAGCATTCAAAAAAACGGAAGGTAAAAGATTGATTAAAAACAAACAAAAAAATAAACAAAGAAACAAACAAATAAAAAGAAACAAAAACAACAAATAAATAATGCTACCGCATTACACTGATGTAATGTGCCGGGTCCCAAGTCCGAAATAATACAGCTGCAGAGGGATATTTTTTTTACTTGAGATTAAAATGATTTGTGTTTAAATATAAATTTAATGTAATATATTAATATAATGAATGACGGATTATTAAATAATGATATCAATTACGAATGGAGAAATTATTGTTTGCATTTATCAAATTCATTAATTCAGAATAATAACATTTTACCAAATAACAAAACTATATCTAGAATTTTAACACAAGTACAAATATTACTAAAAAAAGAACCGATGATGATACAAACTGTAACACCTATAACAATATGTGGCGATTTACACGGTCAGTATGAGGATTTATTAACAATTTTCAATAAAAAAGGGTTTCCTAATAAAAATAATAGATATTTATTTCTAGGTGATTATTGCGATAGGGGAAATAAAGCATTAGAGGTTTTGTTGTTGTTATTTTGTTATAAAATAATGTATCCGGATGATGTAATATTGCTACGTGGAAATCATGAGACGGAGGATGTTTCAAAAATTTATGGATTTTTTGACGAATGCAAAAGAAGGACTTCTATAAAAATATGGAAAGAATTTCAAAATGTTTTTGATTATATGTCTTGTGCCGCGACAATAGGTCAAAAAAAAGAGCATCCTCTAATTTTCGCGTGTCATGGGGGAATTTCAAAACATTTAAGATTTATTTCTGAGATCAATGAACTAAAAAAACCAACAAAAATAGCGGATGAAGGTTTACTTTGTGATCTTCTCTGGAGTGATCCTCATAGCGAGCATGAATCTAGTTTAGATTGGGCGGAAAGTGATAGAGGAATATCTTATACTTTTTCTAAAAATGTATTACAAAGTTTTTTAAAGTTAAATGACTTACAATTAGTTGTGAGAGCCCATCAAGTAGTTGAAGATGGATATGAATTTTTAGGCAATAGACAATTAGTTACTATTTTTTCGGCATCTCGTTATTGCGGTGAGTTTGATAATAAAGGGGGTATGATGACTATCGATAAGAACAATCACTGTAGTTTTACGATATATGATTGAATTTGATGAAATTTTTTATTTGAAAGCGTGCTTAAACAAAAGATCATAATATAAAATATGGTAACTTTGGATACAATTCACCAAAAAAAAATTAAAACGATTAAAGAAGAGAATTCTGAATTGGAATCTTATCAAAGAAAATTACGAATTTTGGAAGAAAATAAGAGAAAGTTGCAAAGTAATTCATTATGTAATAGTTCCGGTGAAATTATGAAATTATCTCAAGAGATTGATGAGTTGAAAGAAAAATTAAGTATAATATCTTCAAATGGTAATTTGAAAGAGTATTATTTGAATGCTGGAGATATATTGTTCAAATATTATGAAGGTATTGAAAATGTAAATAAGAAGGATACGATACACAACAATAAATCTCAAGTAACTAAAGGAACAATTTTAGAATACCTAGATATGGATAAAAATGAAGAAAAAGAAGGCGATAATGAGATATTAGATTCAAATAAAGAAAAATCTGATTCTGATTTGTTATTTGAAGAAAGTTATTCTAGAGAAGATTTACAACAAGAATATTTAAATATTGTTAATATTGATGACAATATAAATATTAAAATAAAAAAAAAGGTAATAAAACTGAAATTATCTCCGAATGTATGCGAACATTGTCAACAAGAATTATCTCATATACATAATGAAGGAATAGTAGAATGTCCAAATTGTGGTATTTTAACAAATATTATTAATGACACTGATCGTTCATCATACAAGGATCCTCCGAAAGAATCCTGTTATTATTCTTATAGACGTTCAAATCATTTTAATGAATGGTTGAATCAATTTCAAGGGAAAGAAACAACTCAAATTCCGCGTCAAGTACTGGTACAAGTTGTAAATGAAATAAAGAAAGAAAGAATAAAAGATTTGAATGAATTATCATCTCAAAAAGTACGGGCAATATTAAAAAAATTAAAATTGAATAAATATTATGAACACATACCATATGTTATTAATCAATTAAACGGTAAGCCTCCCCCTTATATGTCTCGTAAAACAGAAGAAATATTACGATTAATGTTTCAAAAAATACAAGGTCCATTTTTAAAGTTTTGCCCAAAAAATAGAAAGAATTTTTTAAGTTATTCTTATGTTCTTCACAAATTTGTTGAATTGTTAGGTTTGGATCATTTAACTCCTTTATTTCCGCTTCTAAAAAGTAGAGAAAAATTACATTCACAAGATGTAATTTGGAAAAAAATTTGCGAAGAGATTGGATGGGAATTTAATAAATCTATATAGAAAACCTTTTTAGAAAACCTTTTTTAGAAAAAAGGTTCAACAAAAAGTTTTGCTAACGCTTTTGTTAAAAGCGTTGTTATGTATATTTTAAGAGCGTAAATAAAAAAAATGACTTAAGAATTTCATTATTATTAATGATTAATGAGAATAACAAAATGAAAACTGTATCTAAATTATTTGGGAGGTCCCATTGTTTGCATTTAACATGTCCTAATGAAAAAGATGAAGTGATAAAAAATGTGTATCAAACTACAAATATTGAATTACCGGAAAGGACAAGAAATTTAAAGAAATTGGATAATCATAATATTTCAATTTTGAAAAATGGATATTATGCGGTTGGGATTCCATCTGATTTAGATATGTTCATCTATTTTACAAAACATAACAATAAGAATTGTTGTTTTTTAATATGTCGTGAATTAAATGCAGGATTTTCTCAACCAAAAATATTAGTTGTATATCCGGAATGCACAGATACAGAAGTATATAATGGAACATTGATTGAAGCTACGAGAGTTTATGCTACTGACAATCGATTTTGTATATTATTAACAGACGTGCAATGGTTTAAAGGAGAAAAACAATCACATAAAAATTTTATAGAGAGATTACAAGTTTTAGGTGAATTTTTAAAAAATGGATATATCGAAAATTTGAAACAATTTCCATTTAGATTACAAATTGCAACTCCCTATCAGCATTTAAATTTATTAGAACAACGACTGAAGAATCTGCCATACAAAATTGATAGAATATTATTTGTTCCTCCATATAAAAAACAAAGTAAAGTGTTTTACTATAATTTATGATTATACTATTATATTATACTATTATACTATTATATATATCCATCTAAGTAGACATTTTATGATTATCCAAGATAAAATTGTATAAATCTTATTTTTAAAAAAAGATAAAACATTGATACATTCAATATGACAGTTATGTATTGATTTTTATTTTTTATACATATTTATCTATGAATGTTGTTTTTTGATATTCGGGGTGTATCCATGCTTTATCACATTTGCAACACATATAAATATATTTCATTTGATCTTCATTATATCTCATATAAATAATATCAGAATCTTCTTTATTTTTGCGAGTCTTTTCTGCACATTTCGTATCTGGACATGTCATTGATGTTACATGTGGTAAAGTAGGGTCATGTTTTGTATATTTATTGATAAACATTTCGTAAAAAACATTTTCATTTTTCCCGTAATTCTTTTTATATATACATGGATCAAAATTTTCCTCACATTTTATTTTAGATTTACAACATTTGCAAGAGTAATATAGTTGATTTTCATTATCTTTGTCTAAAGATAGATTTAATAAATTCTCACAAATATTGCAAAATTTCATATGTATATATTATATTTTTAATATTAATAATTCGCCTTATATTATAATTGTATGATGATACGCTCTTATATGAATTTTTGTATTCATTTTTATAACATGGCACCGGAAACAATATAAATTGAATTATGTGTTTCTAAAATATAATCTGGAAAATTTGAAGTGCTGTCATCTACAATTTTATACATACTTGCTAAAGGAGAAGTATATTCTTCATCGTTTTTGTATAAAACTTTGTCATGGCCGTCAATACCAATTTTACATTGTTTATTCCTACTATCTACATAATAATCCAAACATAGGGGTTTATCGAGTTTGATAGCCATTTCCGCTGCCTTTGTTAAAGATTTAGAGGAAGGTATAACAAAATCTGTATCATTTGTAGTTTTTGGAAGTAATTCTGACATTTAACATTTAACTTATAAAATTTTTGTAAGTATAAACGCACTTATAATATTTATAAATATGTATGATACTAAAAATGAACTTTTACTTAATTCTTTAATGAATTATTTTGATAACAAAATTAATATGACAACTTTAGTTGAAGTATTACAAGACCGATCTTTGGCCTCTTTAAGAATGATAGATTGGTTTGTAACAAAATATTCTAAACAATATAATATTTCATATATTATTGATGATAAATTATTTAATGTATATATGAATTATAAATCACAATTAAAAGCATATTCAAAGAAACAAATGGATCCGTTTTGTCGTAGAGAAAGAATTATTTTAAACAAACATGGGAATGAAATAATAACTACAATTGGACAAATGAATTTTTTTAGATGGGCTATTGAAAATAGAATTATAAAATTTATATATGAAAATTATGATGAAATTAATAAATTAATGAAAGTAGATAATAAAATTAAAAAAGTAAATAAACAATCTTTATCAAGAAAGAAAAGTCATAATCCAATATCCAATAAAAAATCTTTTACTCGTGAAAAAAGTCAAACAATTCTTCGTTTTGATTAATTACGAAGTCTATTAGAAGTGTTTTTATTTTATTCAAATTAAATAATATATTGTTTATGTCTGGATGATATTTGTTATTATCTATAGTTTCATTTATTATATCATTCATTTCTTTAATTTCACTAAATGTTTTATTTTTTAGTTTATCAATTATATTATCATATTTTGATAATTTCTCATTATTTATATTAAAATTAGTAATTGTATTTTTAATAAAATCAAAAGTTTGATTTTCAGCACACGTTTTTTCTAATGATATTAAAAATTTATGCACAAATGCATCTAACAATATTTGAGTCATATCATTATTATTAATGTCCATTAATATAATAAAAGTTTAAAATAATTACGATTTTAACAAAATTGTCACCAACCTTTTATTCTAAAAGTATATGTATTTTGGGTTAAAAAAAAATAAATTTAAATATAATGGAGAAATTCGATGCTTCTTGTTTAATTGATGCAAAAAAAGAATATACTCAACGATTTGTTAGAAAATTGAAAGTTCCTTTTTTAAATAAAATTATGGAATTATTTTCAGAAACAAAAGACGAATCTGTTAATATACATGAAGAAGATAAATTATTAATACATTTTCAAAATAAACTGGAAAGTATACCGGAATATTCGTTAGAAAAAATAGAATCTTTAACAAGATCGATTATTTTAGAAACCAAATGTGATTATCTTGAAGAACTTTTTCAAGGAGTATATATTGTTCATACAAAAGTTCTTGCTGTAATTCAACATCATAAATCGAATACTAAATCTGAACTAAAAATACCAACAATTGAAGATTTTATTTTTCAAGCATTCATTAATATTTCTAGATCTATGTGGAAATATGCATATTTATTTAAAGAATCAAATAATACATGCGAATATCAAAAAAATACGAATTCAATTGAAAATAGAATTGAATCTAGTATTAAAGAAACCCTTGAAGATGTATTGCCTGTAAGAGAACTGTTAATAGAACATGTAAAAGATTATATTGATGGAGAAAAATTTGACGATATTGACGTTGATGAGGACACATTACATCCAAAAACAAATTTATTAAAAAGACATAAAAAGAAGAATTTAATATCCGGTGGGTTTTTAAATAAATTAGATGATATTGAAAATTCGTTTGGAGGAGAACCTACTCCATTATCAGGAGGTAATCAACCAACTACATCGTTCTCGGAAAGTGTTCAACCAACTACATCGTTCTCGGAAAGTGTTCAACCAACTACATCATTTTCAGAAGGTGTTCAACCATCCTCCAGTGGTGTTATTCAATCAAATACACCATCATTTTCAGAAGGTGTTCAACCATATACCTCATCCTCCAGTGGTGTTATTCAATCAAATACACCATCATTGGGTGGTGCTGTTCAATCAAATACACCATCCTCTGAACCAATAATATCGAGTAGTGGCGACGAATTAAATATACCACTCGCTCCCTCTGTACCAATATTATCATCATCTTCCGGAGTTCCGGATGAAGATGTGAAAGAAGTTGAATTAGGTGGTTTAAAACACCAAGTTAGAATAAACCCTGATTCAAATCAGGATGATAAATCACATCAAAATGGAGATCTATTAACTTTTGGCCCTCCGGTAGGTAATTTGCATTAAAAAATATATTAGAAAAGTTGCGCAGCCGACATTACTCGCAACACATGAGTCTTTTCGCGGTTGCATTTAACGCAATCTATATTCTATTTTTTTTTTCATAAAAGTATTATTATTTATTTGTTATTCGGAAATGGATATTTTGAATTGGAATTTGTTTCATTGAATCCGACTAAATCCGAATATGCTGCAGGAGGAATGCAGCTTTTGATGTCAAATTCCTTAGAATTTCCAGGTCTTTTTGTGTCATCAATGCCTAAACAAATATTTTTGCAAGGACCACATCCGTTAATTTTCCAAGCTTGTTTAGAGTTATTATTCATTAGTTCAACAGCATTTTGTGTTAAATATTCTCTATAATCTGATCCACTTACAATACTATTTTTGTAACGAATATCCGAATAAATATGAGTATTTGCTCGGTAATCGGTAAAATTTCTTCCGTCACTCATTTTATCGGGACATTTTCCTTCGTAAGAAGGATTATTAATACAATCCATTTTAAATTACACAGAGATATTTTTTATTTACAAATTGAATAAATTTTAAAAAGCATTTTATTAAAAAGAATGAGAAATCTTTTGTACATGTGGTAAAGCTGTTATTACATCTCTACAATTTTGATCAACCTTCTCGTCCGAATTATATTGCTTAATCAATTCAGTAGCCCCTGTCTTAGCTCTTGTTAATAGATCGGTAACACTGTTTGCATCGATATCTGGCACTTGATTTAATAGATTGGTAATAGTGTTTGCATCGACGTTTTTAACCGTTGTTAATAGATTGTTAATAGTGTCTTCATCAACGTTTTTAGCCTGGTTTAATAGATTAGAAACAGTGTCGCCATCGATGTTTTCAGCCATATTTCCTGCCATGGATAATAAATCACCAATATAATTATTATCAAAATTAGTATCCTCTCCTTCGATTGTCAATAAATCACCTTCTGTTCCGGTTCCTGTTCCGGTTTCTGTTGTTCCTGTTCCGGTTCCTGTTCCTGTTCCTGTTCCTGTTCCGGTTGTTCCTGTTTCGGTTCCTGTTTCTGTTTCTGTTTCTGTTTCTGTTTCTGTTTCTGTTTCTGTTGTTCCGGTTCCGGTTCCGGTTCCTGTTCCTGTTCCTGTTCCGGTTGTTCCTGTTTCGGTTCCGGTTTGTTCCGGTTCCTCTTCAGATTCATAAAAATCTGAGTTGTTGTTAAAATTATACTTGGGAAATCCATTTACTTGATTTCCGGACATATCCATATATTGTGCTCCTGCTTTTGATGTAACTTCTTTCGGAACTTTTTCTGCTTCCTGAATTTCATATTTATAGGTAATCAACTTGTTTATTTCTATATCTTTTTTGAATATGAAATTGCCTTCGTCACCACCTCCATCCTCTATAATATTTGCTGCACATTTAGAGAGTTTTGCAGAAATATGATCACTCATATATAAAGTTGGTGGATCATCAACACAAGTATCTTTTAATATATCTCCAATTATGTATAACTTTCCATTATCCTCAGTGTCATATGGTCTTGCACTTCTGTAGAAATAATTGTTTTCAGATAAAGAGATTGTTTTTTGTCGAGCAGCAATAGAATAATATGAATTTTGATCATAAAAATTGTTATATAAATGGATGGGTTGTGCATATCTAATGCGTGGATTTCTACTATTTCCCGGAAACCAGCAATGATGAATAGTAATTTTAACATTCCTATCTCTTTCTTCTTCATCAACATTATCGTGATCATCTGCTCCAATTAACATAACTTTATGATGTGTGGTATTCGCTTTATCTGCATTATTACGATCTCTTGATTTAGTGGGATCTCCAAATATGCACCAAGAAACGGTTATATTTGTAGCACCGTTAGTCATATCTAGAAGTCCATCTGCCGTTTTTGTAAATGTACAATGATCAATCCAAATATCTTTTGGAATACCTTTATCACCTCCTTTTATTGATATAAAGTCTCCTGGTTTTTTGTTATCAATATCAGATTCTGTATCACCATCCTCAAATAAACCATCAAAATAAATATTTCTAATTTGAATATTTTGACTGTCTTCTCCTATTGATATAGACCCTCTTAAAATAGCATTATTGTTTCCTACAATACTTATATTTTTTTTATTTTTCAAAGATATTTTCATATCATCATCTGTATTTTGTGTTCCTACTAGATCAATATCCCCATCTATAACAATCAATTGATTATCTTCAATATTATCCTTTAATTCTTTAATATCACTTGGTTTTTGTATTTTCCAAATTTTGTTTGGTTTTGATCCACAACCAGTCGCATTGCTGCCAAAACCAATTGCCTTTTTATCCCAATTCGGATAATTATCATATATATCAGATAATTGAAATGACTCTATACTACGAAATACTTTAGTTATATTCTTGAACATGAAATATACTAATATTGAAATTAATAATATTGAAAATAATATATAATATTTGTTCATTATCATATAGATTATTATAATTTTTACAATTAAAAGACCTATACTTTATATATATTTGTTAATTATTACATATTGTAATCTAAGTTAGTGTTTATAATGACCAAGTTTTTGTAAATGTGTGTTATGCTCACATGGTGCATATGAAATTCTTCCGGGTGTATTATAGTCATCTTCTCCCATTATTTGTGATGCAGAATAACCATTTGGGTATTGAATTTGAGTATACGTATCACATACTGGATTATTTACTGAATAATCCAGATCACATGCAATGCGTTCTCTATTACTAGCAATACGTCTGGCTTCAGCAATTGAAGAATTGTGATCAGATGTAGTCATCATACCTGAATAATCACAAGATTGTTGATAAGATGCATTATTAGATTGTTTTTTAGTTGGATTATTTGCAGAAGATGTAGTTGGACTATAATCATTCATTGTATCAACATATCCATCATTACCGGATTCACCACATGTTTCTTTGTATTTACATTCATCATCATTCCATTGACAATATACATATTCGCCTCTAGCGGTATCCCATATATAACGTTCATTACATTTTTGTTCACCTTTAGATGTTAATCTACTACATCCTTGATCATCGTGAGATTCCCACATTTTTGTTCTTGCTTTATCATTTGGAGCATTTGGGCAAGCACCTCCTTCATCTTCTGAATCTTCATCACTGGACTCATCTTCTGATGAGTCACCACCTGATTCATCGCCACCATCCGCGCAAGTCTCTTTGTATTTGCATTCGTCATCATTCCATTGACAATATACATATTCGCCTCTAGCGGTATCCCATATATAACGTTCATTACATTTTTGTTCACCTTTTGATGTTAATCTACTACATCCTTGATCATCATGAGATTCCCACATTTTTGTTCTTGCTTTATCATTTGGAGCATTTGAACAACTACCAATACTAGTTTGTGCTTGTGCTGCATTATTTGATTCACTCGCTTGTGCTGCCGCTTGTTTTAGCGCTTTTTTTTGTTTTTTTTTCTGTTTTTTAGAAATTTTTTTCAATTCCTTAGAACCACCAAAAATTCCTTTTTTCTTAGAACCACCAAAAATACCTTTATTTTTTTTCTTGGATTCGAATGCTCCTCCTACAATTCCTTTTTTCTTAGAACCACCAAAAATACCTTTATTTTTTTTCTT
>Ga0181420_1000244_pt1 | contig 21924 bp, 46 predicted proteins | sample 43SPOviralmetaG_FD_130145 | JGI IMG/M metagenome (GOLD analysis project Ga0181420, IMG submission 130145) | Marine viral communities from the oligotrophic San Pedro Time Series (SPOT) site, San Pedro Channel, CA, USA - 43 SPOT_SRF_2013-05-22 | ecosystem: Environmental > Aquatic > Marine > Strait... | reverse complement strand
TTTTCTTCTTCAAGACCTTTTTTTATTATACCCTTCCAATTCAATATCCCATCTCCTTCATATATTTTATGTCCAATTTAATTTCTTCTAATACATCGGGGGTAACTAAACCATCATGCCACGGACCATAATGACCTGAACCTAATGCGTATTGCTGTGCTTCCATCGCTGAATATATTACTTCATCAACGACTTGACCTAAATCTACATAACGCTCATAAGGCATTCTAACATTTGTTTCAGTGTCTATTACCATATCCCCATCAAGAACAAAAGCGTGTCCATATTGACAATCAACTACTTCCCCACCTGTGCCTGTAACATTAGCGTGAACAAGAAGAACGCTAGTTTTATTATCCTTCATATATTCATTAAAAACATAATCGTATGCTGATTGATAACATTGTCCAGCCTTAAGAATATCAAACCATCCCATTATTCTTTCCTCCTCGTCAATCTTTTTACCTTATCGGTAGTTTGGTATTTTAAAATAAACTTTAACCATCTCTTTCTTGTGTGAACTTCCTTTAAAGCCTGTCTTATTGTAGTGTTTGGACTTACCCGTATAATTTCTTCCACTTCTGACCTAAGAGTTTTACCGTATTCCTTAACCATAGTTTTCCACAAATGATAAGGTGTTATTTCTTTACGGTATTCTTCCAAATAGTTTCCCATAATTTCTACTATACGGCTTTCGTCTATTTTAAAAGCACCCTTTGGTTCAACACCTGTTGTTAAGGCGGTATGAGAAACAATATCCTTTTTTAATTTATTTCGCCAATCCATATTACCACTTCCCTAAAACCTCTTTTGGTACTCCCTGTTCTAACATGAATGAATCTAAGGACGCAATATGAACCTGATTTAGGATTTTCGCCCATCTATCCTCTTCGTCGCCGGTTACCTTTTCAGATTCTATTAAATATTCAACATATGCAATTTTATACTCTTCTTCATCGTAATCATAAATAATGTTCAACTTATTACGGGCTGGTCCATACAGAAAACCAGTCTCCAAAGTATAAGCAACAAATTTCATTATATTAGGGATAGCATTACTTCTTATTCCAAGAACTAAGGTAGTTAAAAAATCCCCCTTTGTCATAGTTCCTCTGGGCCTCACACATACTTTGAGATTTTTTCCTATTTTAATATGATTGTCTCTGGCAATTACACCTAATGTATGAATATCAAAAACAATAGAACATTTTAATCCATACATTTCAAAATTATATTCAACAGTTGCGTTAACCTCAGAACGCTGACGAAATTCTAAATCATCCTTAGCGGCCCTCATAAACTCTAAGGTTTTTATTAACGGGTTTAGAATATTTGTAACCAAATATGTTTTGTCGTCGCGTGTCCTTATATATGGTCCTTCAATTACACTTCTTTCTATATCAGGGTTAAAAAAATGAACATTATCTACTAATTTGTCTAAAAGATTATCATAATCACTCGCTGCTGATTTTAATATATCTTGCCAACCCATTTTAATCACCTACCCTGTGAATATCTTTTAAACGATTCAATTTCATCTACTGTAAGGGGTCTATCCTCTTCATTTGCTATTTCTTGTAAAGTGGGATTACGGCCAAACTTACGGTTATAGAGTGTAAAATAATCAACAATGATTTGGGAAACTGGGGTATATTTCGATGGACCTTTTGGGTTTCTGTTTTTTCGGGTTAATCTTTTTCCCGGAGAGTAGCCCACTCCTGACACACGAAATAATTCTAAGGTTGGACTTGGGGCTTCAGCCCCCCTTCGTAATCTAATATACATCGCATAATGAAATTTACGATATTTTTCCAATTCCATAGTCATAGGAGAATCTTTATTTTCTTTTAAAAATGCTGATAATCTAAGATGATAGGATTTTTTGCTCGTTGGTGGTAAATTACCGCTAATTTTTTTCCCATCTCCTATATCTGGCAATCTATCATATTCTTCTTGGGTCATTAATTTAGATTCATACAAATCCATTAACGCATATCTTTCTCCTAATCGCTTAACATCTTTAGTCCTCAGTTCTATTTTTAATATATCTTGCCAACCCATTATTACACCGCCTTGTTGAAAAAATGACCGGGAATTTTTTTGGGACTAGCGAAAAAAAATTTTTCTTTTTTATTCCATTCCCAGCGAATATTACTCATCATTATTTATCTTCCCCTTTTCTTTCTTTGATAATTTGGTTTATTAGGTCTTAGTTTTTCAGTCTTTTTACTTGGTTCACCCTTTTTTCGCCTTACTTTATTTCTTATTTGAGTCTTCTTTGTCAAGTGTATTCCCCTTTTGGCGAATTACGAGGTTATCCAAAGGTAAATCTTGTAATGCACTCCAACTATTACAGTCTAATTCGCAATGTCTATATAAAGTTTTACAGTTTTGGCGAGTTTCGGCCATATGAGCAAGTAAAATACTTAATTCTTCTTGATTTTTTGCTGGAGGGGGGTATGAGTTGCGCCAAAGTTGGTCAAATTGGTCCCATATGAATAATAATTTATCAAATTCATCCATTAATGCCCACATTGAGGGCAAATATAAGGTATTTTTGTGTTGGCGCATAGCCGGTTTCATAAAGTCTTTCATAAAAATAAATAGAGGCTTTGCGTATTTAATGTTTTTTAAATAAAAAAATTCCCAAAGTGAACCATATGGTAAGGAAAATTTGTGAACTACCTTATGGTGTTTTGATTTATGATAATACCATGTCAAAGTGTAAGATGTGTACTATTGAACTGTCGTGTGATGATAAAGTTGAAACTGATGGTCTATGCACCCCATGTTGGGTTGAAGCAACAGTAGAACTAGATGGGGCTGGAGAACCATGAAATGTGAAGGATATGAATGTGGCTCAACAAAGGTGATTATGACATTACCGGAATTTGGGAACCTTTGTAGAGGCTGTTATGAAGAACTGAAAGAAGAGGGTCAAATTAAGGCTGTTATTATTGAAGGTGACTACTGATGCTGAATGAAGATGAAGAATAAACAAGAAGGGGGCTTCGGCCCTTTTCTTTAGGTCGGGGTAATAACAAATTTCATACCATATGGTTCTATGTCAATAGACGAAAAAGTAAACTTTTGTCTGATAGTGTGGGTGGTTAGAGGGTGGGAAAGACAATATCATATTAAAGTTTAGTTTTTCAAACCTTATATATAGGTGGGGTGTACTGATTTGGCTATACATTTACATGTCACGCCAAGTACAACCATATGATACGGGTGGTTCGAGGGTGGGTAAATGTATCTTAATTTTTATTTTTTTTAAGGCACATAAACTAACGCTGTCTCGTCAAAACAGTTCCTGCTAATTTTCCTCGCCTTGCTCGATATTGTACCATATGGTAAGGAGGCGTAGACTTACAAGAAAAATAGGGTGGTTGAGGGAGGGTTAATATTTTTCTTGTAGTGGCGAAGCCGACGAACCTTTCAGGTTGCGTCATACTTCCTTACCATATGGAAGGGAGGTTCGAGGGTGGGTTAAAATTCCTTAGTAAATTTAGTTAAGGATATATACTCACAGCGTCGTAGAGAGTATTGTTCAGTGAATACTCTCTAACTCCTTGTTCATTATTATTACCATATGGTTGCGAAGCAAAGTAAAATACTGTGCGTCTGGTAGAGATTGGGTGGTTCGAGGGTGGGTTAAAATCTCTACCAGAAAGCAGATGTATTTTACGGTCCTCGTCAGGTTGCGAAATACTAACGCTTTCTATTGGGCTGATAGCCCTACCGCTCAAAGAATGTATTAGTCTTCGCATACATTCCTTTTCGCTCAACATAAAAAACATTATGTTTCCTTACCATATGGTTCAAGATTAAATGTCTCAAGGAAATTAAAGATAATTGGGTGGTTAGAGGGTGGGTTAAAATTATTTTTGATTTCTGCCGAGTACATTTCACAACGAAGTGTCTTTAATCTCAGGTTGCGTCACTTTGTTCCTTACCATATGGTATTAATAATAAAGGATTAGGGCGGTTAGTGGGTGGGTCAAAAAATCCTTTATTAGCAATTACCTCACGGGGGGGTATATTGTACCGGACCTTATTGTTCCGCATATTACCATATGGTAAGAAAAAATGAAGTGATAGAATCACTCTTCATCTTCGTTAAACAATTTTTTCACCCCTACCGAGGGTAGAATGCTATCGCCTACCATATGGTAGTCTATAATTTGTATAACTACCCTAATGAAAAAAAAGTAAAAAGGGACGCAGGTAAATACCAAAGACCGACCTTTCACAGCCGCCATCTTTTAATCCGAGTTTTCAGTGATACGAAAAACGAGCCAACAAGTTGTAGTATTTTTACGGGATAAACCTGCAATTGAAAAGGTTTTGGGCCTCTCACCCAATCGTCTTTTAGGTTGGTCAGTATCATAGGACAGATAATCCTTTTATAATCCATAGATTTTAAAGTTCTAAAAACAAGTACCTATGCGAATTAATAACCAATTAATCCTTACTTTTCCACCCTCCACCACTCGCGTCATTTCCCTAATCAAAGGGGTTAATTCGATGAGCCTTAATAATTTCCTCAAGTAAGGCTGGTGCAGAATCGTCACCATAGACTTCTTCTCCTAAGAAATCTACAAGTGCGACCTTGTTCCACCCTTGCATATATTCCACAATTTTATCAATGAGTTCTTCTTTACTCATAAAAGCGAGAACCTCATGTACGGACATTTCTACCTTTCTTGCTGTATCTTCTAAATCTGTATTCATTCTTCTTCCTCCCTTGCGACATAATGCGTTTGAATTAATTCACCTGTTTTATTTTGAGAAAAGTAACAAGCGGTATCACAATAATACATCATGTGTTGGTTTGGGTCAAGGTCTGCTTTACACCATTTACAATTAGTATATGGCTTTTCAACAAAGCCATGACCTAAAGGTGCAACAGGGCCAATGTTCATCATGCGTTCATCTCCTGAAGTTGTTGAGTGATTTGTTTCAAGGCTAAAATGAGTTCTTTTTCAAGTTCTTCTTGAGTATCTGCGCTTACTCGTAGTTCGTCAATGATGAACTTTTCGTAGCGGTTCTGTTTAACTTTGATTACGAACTTCGGCTCTTGCTTTTTCCAAAACATGATATGAAAATTCGGTTTTGGGTAGATAGGGTATCATACAAATTATTCTTACCATATGGTAAGGAAAGTTAGGAGTCAAGTTCACTCTTCGTCTTCGTTAAACACTTTCACACCCCCTGCGGCTCATATTCTGCTAACGCATGAACCATATGGATGTGTAATTTTAGAATTTGTTGGTGAAACATCCTTAAAAAATGGCCCCCAAACCCTCCAAAGAAGGTAAGGGGGCGGCTCTCCTTCCCGTAGGAAGGTGGTTAAGACCTCTTGAGTGAAAAATCACTCCTCGTCTTCATTGAAGGACATTCAAACACCCTTTTCGGATGCTTTCATGTGGGCCTCAATGTTTGCTTGAAGTGCTTCTTGACTTCTGCCCTCAGTACGAGGGATTGATACACCTTCGTACTTGTTTAAAAGTGCGTGAAGCGTTGTACTGTCACTGAAAGCAACGGCAACCTGTTCATCAGTCAAAACAACCTTGACACGGACCTCTTTGAGGTAGGTTGCGAGGGTAGCGCAGTTTTTCAACCGGCGTTGTCCCTCACTTTTGTCAATTCGAGAAAGTAGCCACTGAATTTCCTCAGTGTCTTCCTCGTCTGCTGTTTCAAGCCGTTTGTTGGCCTTCGCTACAATTGCATTTTCATCAATTTGCATATTTTGTTCTCCTGCCGCTGTGGGCAAGGTAATCTTAGGTTCAAAGGTATATGAGGTGCTTTACAAATTTTCGCTTACCATATGGTACTCTAATAATTTGTATGGAATACCCTAAGTAAAAAAAGGTGGATTTTTGTTTAATTTGGAAGAATCCGTAACTCCCGTGTGCGTTTAACGATAGTAGTTTACTTCTACTTTAGTGAATATTCACAATTGGCCCCGGAGAATGATTTTACTCATTCTTCGTCTTCATTGAAGAAGACTCTCATTCCGAGTCACCCTTCTTTGCAGCCTTCGGCACATATGGGCGTGTCAAAGGTGAAGAAAGGGCAAACACTTCAGGGTCGTTGGCATTGAGCCAAAGTCCTTCACGAATGTCACCCTTAAGCGAGGTATTCTTGGAAACCACACGAACCTTAACAAAATTGTCACGAGTTCCGTAGGTTTGGCCGTCAGTTCCGCCATCTTTTGAAGATGAACGGGTCATTTCAAGGTGTTCAGCACCATGAGTTGCCAAAACATCCCAAAAAGCACCATAGGCTTCTTCGTAAATTGCATCGGCTTGACCCAAAACAACTTGCTGGAAAAGAGGAGTTGGTTTTCCTCCACCTTGTCGCTTAGGCCATCCAAAGAAACCTCGCCCATGATTGGACAAAACATTCTTTCGAAGTTGTCGCTTCTTTGCTCGACGGTCACCAGCAGAAAGAGCGGCTTGCATTTCTTCCCAATTTTCTTCAAGTTCTTCACTATCGAAATCTTCGCCTTCTCCGTTTGCTTCCATCATTTGTTGAGTTGCGCTCAACACCTCTTCTAAGTCTTGGTCAAGGAATGTTCGCACATCCCCAGCCCAAGCATTCCATTCATCATTTGTTATTTCTTTTTTTGACATAATGCTTAACCTCCTTCGAGTGATATGATATTTGGACTTTAGTATTATGAGGTATAATACAAATTACTATTACCATATGGTTGTAAAATAACTAAAACTAATATAGGTGTTGCTCGGCACACTTAGTTTATTTAATACACCTAGTATGCTCCACTACATCTTCCGATGCTTTATAAGCGATTCCGCCCCTCAAGCAGTATTGACAATCTTAAGCACACCAACAACCAATGTTTGAATAATATCACACAGATTGCCAACATTAAAATTCACTTTGGTTTATTTTGTAAATTAATCATATTACTAATTATTCTTTCTCATTCATTTTGTTTGACATTCTCATTTGAGACAACCGTGAGAAAACACTTTGTAGGATATAATGGTAGTTAGTGCTACAATGTTAAAGACATTCTCATATTCTCAATATTCTCATATACTCTTAACTCTATTTTCTTATTATTATTATTATATCTATCAGTATGTATTATGTATCTATATATGTGTAAGGCATAGTGAGTGAGAAACATGAGAAAGTGAGAATGTCCTTCAAGTCGTATGAGGAACGGTCATTTTCTCATACAGTTTGTGTTTCTCATATGTCTCACGGTGAGAATGTCGGTCAATATGACCTACATATTTTATGATGACTCAAAGAGGATTATCTACTTCTACTGTAAATCAAATTTTAAAAATGGTGACAAAAATGAACATATTTTATCTAGGAAACCCACAGATTTCTGCACAAGAATTGTGCGACAAACACATTGTAAAAATGATAACCGAATCGGCTCAAATGTTATGCACAATTCATTGGTGTAAAGCAGACACAAAGGAAAAAACAGCGAGACTATCTGAAATAGGTCTATTCAAACCAGCACATATTAATCACCCCTCAACCATATGGACAAGGGAAACTAATGAGCAATATCTATGGCATTATGAACTATATGTCGAGATGTGCAAAGAATACACTCGCCGGTATGGAAAGATACACGGTAGTTCAAGATTCATCGGTGTGATAAATAATCCACCGGAAGATTTAGGCACAGGTTGGAAAGAACCTCCACAGTGTATGCCTGACAAATACAAATGCGAAGATACAATACAAGCGTATCGCAACTATTACATTGCAGAAAAGAAACATTTTGCAAAGTATAAATTAGGAGGAAAACCAGAATGGCTTTGAAGAAAATAAACGACGGCGTGGTAAAACACATTGAATGTAAAAAGAAATGCGAAACGGGGTGGCTCGTTGATTTGCGAATTTATGAAAATAAGCGCAATATCTGGTTCTTTATGTGTCCAACATGTAAGGAATCCTTTAAATTAAGAGTAGGTGAAAAGAAATGAAAAAAACAATTAGATGCGTATGTGGAGTAGACACATGGTATGAAAGCGAAACACAAAGCGTAACTTATGTAGACGCTTGGCGAACCTTGCAATCGAAATGTAAATGTGGAGATGAAGAACTTGAGGTGTAGAATACCACTAGTACACCTACCACATATGGAAGGCGTTAAGTCATGCAAGCGATGTGAAGTATTGAGATGTAGAATGTGTGGGGGCGGTGGAATGTTTATTCACATGGCTTGTCCACATTGTAAAGGATTAGGAATAAGGAGAGAAGAAGAATGAGAATAAGACAAACAGTAGAAATAAACGGAACTACTATTACTGAAGAAATGATGTGGCCGTGGTTATCAACAGCCTTTGAAGGAGGAAGTAATTACTGGATTGGAAAGGTCAATGTCAGTGTAGAAACACGGCAATATCATGGCCTTTTTTCCAATGATTTTTTAAGCACAGTTACTTCTTGGAGATGGTATCATCAGGTTCCATTTTTACTCGAAGGTCCGAACACATTTAAGGGACACGAATTGGAAATGGACACGGCAAATGGTAAGTATTACCTTACTATTCACAAACTAATCGAGGGTCTAAAGATAATGGCTAAGGAATCTCCCCGACACTATGGGGACCTAATAAGTGGAAATTTTGATGCAATAACAGCAGATGTTTTTCTGCAATATGCTCTATTCGAAGAGGTGATTTTCGGATGATTATTACAATGCTTTTGACAATAGTGTTTTCTCTTTTCGTCTGGTTCTTATTAGAACTTTTTAGAGAGAGTACAATGTACGAGCAAGATAGTAGGAGATGGTGGAAGTGAAGTGTCATATCTGTGAATCTAATGCCGAGGTAATTCTTACTGAAGGTAGACTTAATATACTCGAAGTACACTCATTAAAAGGTCAGATAATTTATGATTGGACCGGAGGTGGTAGTCTTGCTACACACTTCTGTAAGCCTTGCTTTTCAGGCTTGGCAAAACAAATATACCGTGAAGGCTACTATGCCGACCACACACTAAGGAGAGATGAAGAATGAAAATTTATACAATAACGATTGAACTAAGAACTGAACAAATAGAATGGTTTTTTGACCTAATGCACGACACGACAATGGAATTAGAAATAGATGAAGCCCTTGAATGGGCAATCGTGAGCGAAGATGAGGAGGAAGAAGAATGATTAACACCAACTGCGTAATATGCGGAGGGTCCCTATTACACCCCGATGAAATAAAATTGGGCTACCATGAGGAATGTGCGAGACAACAAAATCGCAAAGTTTTCTCATTGAGAGGAGGGAAATAAAATGGCACAGAAAAGATTGCGAAACTGGGCCAGAAAATATTTGAAGGAAAACGGTCCCTCAACTACACAAGAAATTCTCGAATTTATCGAGAAAAAGTCGCCAGCAAATAATGGTGCAAAATCAGCAAGAAGTCTGGGAATGGTCTTGAAAGCAGACCCCCAAATTCGCAAAGTTGATAAGGCTACACTCACAGGAGAAACTGGAGTTAAATACTCCGTCAACCTATGGGCAATAAAGGAGGAAAAAATATGAATGAAGAAGGATATATGAAGCAACTTGAAGGACTAATGAACATGGGCCTGATAGGACAGGAAGAAATTGAAAAGATGTTGAAGAAAGCAACGGGTGGTCTTTGGCTCGATGAAGAACAACAGGCACAATTAGAAACGGCTATGAGTACCTACATGGGGATGATTGATTCACTCCATGCAATCGGTATCATTTCCGACGCAAGAATTGAAAGTACAAAGAGAAAAACTCGTAAGGCTGTCAGCGAGATGATAAAAGACGGCGCAAAGGTAACAGAAAAAGGAACATTGGAGGAATAAACATGGTAAAAGTAACAATTTTAAATCAGACAGGACACACAGAACTAGAACTAACTGCAAATGAAGCAATTCAGCAAATTTTGGACCACCCGACACATTGGGCTTACATTAATGGTGATTTGGTTTCTCACGAAGACATTGCAAACATGAACGCTGAAGACATTACTGATGTAGTGCTAACACAAGCAATTGTCGGAGGTTGCTATTGAATAAGTATCTTCTGTTACCAACCTAACTTGCAGGTATAGCAAGTACCTTTCTTACGGGTATAAGTAAGCCGGTTTCGGGTCCGGTAAAAAACCCGTTTTTTTTATTGAGGATTTAACATGAGTAAAAAACCGTGGAAAGCGGCCTATTGGCCCGCTATAATACAAGAGATTAGAAACACTAACAACGCTAGGATAAAGAATAATAAGAATGCACCATTATTGGCCTTCCCTTATGCTTACGACAGTACAAGATACATACTAACCAAATTTCCTAAGTTGGTATCGAAATCTAGACATGGAAATCGAGGCTTTTATATTTCTACTAAGGAAATGATGGAAGCAATTTTAGGTGAATGGGATTCACTTCCATTGTACATGCAACAGAACTTGAAACGCAACATGAAGAGCCATGAAAATATGTTTATTCATCAAGCAGTATATCACAAGCGAAAGGAGGAATTTAATGCACTGGTCGCTGAGACTAATTCTTGATTTGCCCAAGTCTATCTTGCTCTTCAGAAAAAATCACATTAGATTTGCAAAACTGCAAAAAATTGAGGATAAATATGGCTCAATTGCAGGATTTAAGGCTATGCTTGAAGACCCAGAATTGGCCGTGGCTGAGGTAGAAATTTACATAGATTTATTACCAGAAGTTATGGAAAATAGAGAAAAATATTCTACCGAAGACATGGAATTTTTTCTCGAAAAAGGGGAAGAGTATGGAGTTCTACGAAGAGTGGATGAGCGTAATCCCGAACCCGACAATAGTTGGAAGAAGTGGGAAGAACAGTAAATGGGTATATGGTGTAATGGATAGCATTCTGGCCTTCTAAGCCGGAGATTCGGGTTCGATTCCTGATATGCCCGCCAACGGACAATTAGCATAGTATGGTTAATGCACTCGGCTCATAACCGAGCGACCACCGGTTCAAATCCGGTATTGTCCACCTATTCAATAATAAGGAGTGAACATTATGAAACAAAAAGATATTAAGAAAATGACTGAAGCCATTGAAACTTTAGGTGTCAAGGTGATTGAGATTGAGATTAGAAACCACATCAAATTGAAGGTACTCAATCCAGTAACCGGCACTACTAAATTGGTTACTGTAAGTGGAACGCCTAAAGCAAAAGGTGTTTATCATTTAATCAAGTCGTCGGTAAGAAAGGTCTTCCGAAAGGAGGGTGAGTTACTTGATGATTAAGTGTTTCAAATGCGACACAGTTTTAATACTGAAGATTACCTTACGGGGTTACAGAATATGCAAGTGTTGTAACTTGCAGGTTGATAACAATATTAACCAAATTTATGCAACAGAATGGAATTTTATCGCCATCAAAAAGGATAAACAAAAAATATGGAGGAATATAATATGATGAAATATCAAAGATTTAAAGACGAAAAAAGCACACTAACTGTCTATGGGACAAGATTAGAACTAAGAAAACCGTGGTCAGATTGCGAACGACAACTTTGTTCCTGTTCAAAACCTGATGCACCATCTTTTCGCTATCAATGTGAAAATGGCGGAGGCTGTGGAAATTTTAACAGAATGGATTTTGGTTGTTATCGACTTGCTGTTGGTAAAGAGCCTGTTAAGGTTTGCGAAGATTCTTGTTCATGTGTCTGTCACCCCAAAGTTGAAGAGGAAAAAGAATAATTAAAAAAATAAGGGCGGGGTCCCCCAGCATGGTCAAAGGGGCCGGGCTTAAATTCCGGTGCATATTGCTTCGTGGGTTCGAATCCCACCCCCGCCACTTATTTTTAAGGTGATTAATATGAATAATAGAAGATTAGAACTACACGAAAGACCAGCACCTGCTGTTGGTAATAACAAACATAAAAAATTTATCCAATGGATAGTAGAATATTTGTCTATGGCGGGAGGTCAAGCAAATACTCTTGAAATTTACTATTGGTTAAATGAAAATACTAAACAAGGGTTGCAGATTCATGCACTCGTAAATGTATTATCGAAAGGTCCCTTTGAAACCGTTGGAGAAGAATCAGCGCACAATGGTTTGGGGGTAAAAAGGGTTGTCAAAATTTGGCAAGTAAAGGTTGATAAAGTAGAAGAAAGGAGTGAAAGAACATGAATAAAGAAACAGACATTTTGAGTGACATTACGGTACACATGAAGTATGCCAAGTACCAAAAAGACAAATTAAGAAGAGAAACATGGGAGGAACTGTGTGAACGCAACATGAATATGCACATTCAGCATTACCCTCAACTTGAGGGAGATATACGAAAACTGTACAAAGACTATGTGGTGAACAAGAAAGTTCTACCTTCAATGCGTAGCCTACAATTTGGTGGAAAGTCAATTGAAATTTCACCAAACCGTATTTACAATTGTGCATATATGCCTGTTGATTCTTTGGAATGTTTTTCCGAAGCCATGTTCTTACTTCTTGGTGGAACGGGAGTTGGATATTCTGTTCAAAGACACCATGTTGAAAAATTACCGCTAATTCGTAAGCCAAACTCTGAGAAAAAGCGACGATATTTAGTCAGTGATTCTATTGAAGGTTGGGCAGATGCAGTTAAAATTCTACTAAAGGCTTACATGGGACATAATCTAAGCACTCCGGTATTCGATTATTCGGATATTAGAGTCAAGGGCGCACTATTAGTTACAAGCGGTGGAAAGGCTCCCGGCCCTGCACCTTTGCGTGAATGTTTAGTTAAGATTGAAAATCTTTTGTTAGCAAAACCTGACGGCTATTCACTAAAACCTATTGAAGTTCACGACATGATGTGCCATATTGCAGATTCAGTTCTTGCAGGTGGTATTCGTCGTGCCGCATTAATTTCATTATTTAGTGCCGATGATAAAGATATGATTTCATGTAAAAGTGGAACATGGTGGGAGCAAAATCCCCAGCGAGGTCGAGCAAATAACTCAGCAGTTTTAATTAGAAATCGTGTTACAAAACCATTCTTTTTAGAATTGTGGAAACGAATACAAGAGTCAGGAGCAGGAGAACCGGGTATTTATTTCAGTAACGACAAAGATTGGGGGACTAATCCTTGCTGTGAAATAGCATTGAGACCCTATCAGTTCTGTAATCTTACAGAAATTAATATTTCATCAGCAGATTCGGAAGTAGATTTCTATGGTCGTTGTAAAGCCGCTGCATTATTAGGAACTTTACAAGCCGGATATTCTGACTTTCATTATTTGAGAGATTGTTGGAAAAAAGCAACAGAAAAGGACGCACTTTTGGGTGTAAGTATGACAGGAATTGCCTCAAATACTTATGAAAAACTTGGGGTAAATTCTGAAACTTTATTGAATTATGGGACAGAAATTATCAAGCGAACTAACATAGTATATGCGGCAAAAATTGGGATAAAATCTGCAAGTCGTCTGACTTGTATCAAACCTGCTGGGACTACTTCACTGGTTTTAGGAACTTCTTCAGGTATTCACGCATGGCATGATGATTTCTATATTCGACGCATTCGTGTTGGAAAGAATGAAGCAATTTATTCCTATCTTGCTACCGAACACCCTCAACTTGTTGAAGATGAATACTTCTCGCCGCATGATACTGCTGTAATTAGTATTCCTCAAAGAGCACCCGAAGGTTCTACAACTCGTAAAGAGTCAGCATTTTCGCTTCTTGGAAGAATCCGTTTGTTCTCAAAGACTTGGGTTCGTAATGGTCATGTTGATGGTATTAACACGCACAATGTTTCTGCGACTGTTTCACTCCGAGAAGAAGAATGGGAAGAAGTCGGAGAATGGATGTGGAATAATCGTGAGTATTATAACGGCCTTTCTGTCTTACCTTATGACGGTGGAACATATAAACAAGCACCCTTTGAAACGATTACAGAAGACCAATATAACTTCTTAGTAGCAACCTTGAATAAGGTAGACTTAACACAAATAACTGAACTTGAGGACAATACAGACCTCAAGGGAGAAATTGCTTGTGCTGGTGGAGTCTGTGAAATTTAAGAAGAAACACGCACTGATACCAATTGATACTGTTATGGAGGATGGGGAACCTCGTAGCAATAAACAAATAATATCAGCAGTAATAGATTTGCCTACACATGGAGGGCGAATTAGAAGAGTAATACCTACTACCCAAGAGGTAGCCATGTATCTAAAAAATAACCCACAGTACCAAAGAGTAAATGATAAAGGAGATGAAAAAATATGGAAAAAGAAAATATAATTTTTAGAGTGACGAGTTTCAAATCGAATGGTTCGGTTTGGACTAAGACTTATGAAGATGAAACTAAATTGCTAGAGGTGTTGCCTGTTCTTTATACGCAATTCCCTCATGTAATGGTAAGTAGACAAACGCTGAAGAAGCCACACTTGGAATACCTAAAAGATTTGGGGGATAAACAATGAGAATCGAATTTCACATTGTAGACGATGCTGAACTACCACCAATTACTATTGCTATGGATAATGAAGCATTACACCCTGTTTTGTATATTAACAACCACCACCGCATTTGGTTGGGGTTAATGAGAAATGCAATACCGGGAATGGCACAACAAATGCAAGAGAAACTTACGCTTTTATGCGACGGTTTCTTGAGAGAACAAATTAGATTTGCACAAGAGGATGAAGAAAATGAGTGAAACATTTATTACAGATGTTATGCCCGTAAATGTCAATTTTAGTGGTAGAAATGGACGAATCGTAACCTTCAGAAGTACAGTTTCAACTGCTAATCATTACAGAAGGTATAGATACGGTGGACAAAGTAATGACCACAATATAAGAGAGGGATTTGACCAATCTGTTAACTATTTTGCAAGAACAGTTGTCAAAACACTAAACAATGCGTTCAAGCGTGAAGATGTGTTTGCATATGGCAGAAGAGGGGTAGTTATAATTTTTCAAAGACATGAAAAGGCTTACTACCTAAACGGAAATAAAGTTACCAAGTCAAAACTAAATTCAGTGGTTCCAAGTATATTGATGAACCTTAATATTGTAGAAAGTCAGAATCAAATGGATTTGTTTATTGATAGAATTATTAACACCGACCCTGTAATTGCGGCGGCAATCGTAAATAAAATAGAGTACACCTTTTATGATTCTAAATCCGGTAAGATAGTTACTCTTTTGAACCTAGAAAAAACAAGTGTAGAGCACTCAGCAATAGAACTTTATGAGGGTATGTGGGTCGAATTTAAAGATACACAAATGAAATCATTCATTAATTCTTGTAAAGGTAATAAAAATAAATTTTTAGGTATCAGTCCTGAAGAACTCTATTATCTTTCCCGCAAGGAATTTCTATCTCCACTAGAAATCAAAACAGTTTATGCGTTTTTATCACAGAATCGTAAGTCTTCTTTGGTACAAAGGAGAAGCATGGAATTGTTCGAAAATTTAACAAAAACATTTAAGGGTAGAATCTTTTCTCGTGAGGTAGTCTTAGAGGAAAATGGTGAGCCTAAAAAGTCAATGGCTGTTAGTGGGAAACAGTGTGATTGGCTAGTAGTAGATAACGGTTATAAGGCTGGAAGGCAAGATGTTTCTACTTACTTGTTATTGTCTATGGAAAATTATAATTGGGATGATGAACGCGATTCATATGTCTCAACAAAAACCTTGCCTGTTATAAGAGGTAGCACATCACTATGGAGATGCAAAGATAGCGGTGACAACTTCTATGCAATAGGACCAATATGTATCGACCAACAGCATAATAATGTTTCTTTGGGTGACCAATTTGCTGCAAGGTCAATGGCACTATTAAACGACACTTCGAGTTTTAAATTAGTGTCTACCTTGAGAGGTTACCAAACTTACCACCCTGAACATAGAGTTGATTGGAATGCCGTGTCTGTATTGCTCAAGTACCAACAAATTTGACAAAGGGTTAAACCTTTTTGTTTGTAGCAAATGTGGGCTGATTAATGTATCAAGGATTATGGAAATTAAGCCACACACCGAAGTGGACAGAAATTTAGTCGAACTATCATTACTTTGTGGTGAGTTTGAATTAGAAAAAACAGAACAAATTAAAAGAATGTTTCGCTCATCTTATGTTGCCTTGCTCAAGGGTAATTATACTATGTCGGAACTTGCAGTAGCAGTAGTGTTCCTTAACAACAAGTCGCTCAACATATCAAAGTTGGGAGGCTTTATGGGAGTAAAAACACGCAGGGCTAAAACCGTTGTTAAAAGATTACAGGATGTTTTCAACATAGACTTAGTTTATTCAGTTGAAGAAGCGCATGAGTTCTGTAATACACAAGGCATCAATGCGAATGAATTAATTACAAATATTGCAAAACATATGGAACTTACGAAAGAAGTTCTTATGTCTTGTATATATTTGGCTACCGACTTGTCATATGGTAAGGTAGCGAGAATGTTTCATGTAAGTGAAAATACCGTATGGCGACATGTAAAAAAACTGGAGGAATATATATGAATAAAAATAAAATAATGATTATTGGATGCGGTGGAATTGGGTCTTACCTAATTTCACTATTGGATAGAGCAAACAGAATGGGTGAAACTAAAAAAATGTTGTATGACATTACAGTGTATGACCCCGATGTTGTTGAAACAAAAAACTTGAGTTATCAAAACTTTGACAAGGACCATATAGGTTTGAGTAAGCCCGAAGCACTTGCACAAAATTACAAATTTAATGCACAACCTTACAAGGTTCTTACACCTTCTCAGATTCAAGGTTATGACTTAGTTATATGCTGTGCTGATAACTTAGATGTGCGAAAGATGCTTTACAAGTCCGAAGTTCGATGGCTTGATTTAAGAGCGCAAGGTCGTGCTGGTTTGCTTGTAAGTTCGGATGAAGACCCCAAACTTTACACAACATTAACAACGGGGCCTGATGGTTCTTTCTCATGTCAAGGTGATAATTGGGATAGAAGCAATCAAGGAGTTCACTTTACCCATGTAGCGGTTGCAGGTTATGGCGCACAATGGGTTCAGCGTTTCTTTTCTGGAGATTATACTCCAAAACATATTGTGGTGAGCGCATGAGAAATTGGTTATTGCGAAGACAACTTCGAAAGTTGAATAGAGAGTACAAAAAAGTTCTCAAAATTTACCCTAAAAATAACAAAGAAGATGATAATTACGGGGGAGATGATTGATGAAAAGAACAAAGAATTTCTGCACTAAATGTGGTGCTGGATTAGCATTTAGGGTTCCCGAAAAGAGATGCCCAAAGTGTAAAAAAAATAACAAGAGGATGATTAATAATGGATAGAATTGTAAGAGAAGAAATAATTGGACATGAAGAAGAAGTGACTGAGGACATGGTAGACTTGTTCTACGAAACTTGGGAACCGATACACGAAGGAGAATACATCGACGAATTGGTTATCAATGGTAATTATGAAGTCGCCGCAATTATTCGTGAAGAAGATAACACTGATTGGGTTCAAGAAACCCTACAAACTTACGGTGCTAAAGTTGAACCTAAGTACGAAGGTGGAGTTATGAGTTCTTTTTTCCGAGGAACAGAACCCAAAGGTCCTCTAAATATCCAACATACTGATATTGCCCCGGAGGTCTGGCAGAAAGAAATCAAAGAAGTTTGGGAACATTTATTGCGAAAGGGAGAAGATATTCCTCGTGACCGTAGATTTTTAGATGCAATATGGAATGCTTCTACTAGTATTCTACCGGGACTTGAAGTATCAGTTATCATAGACCGAAAGGGAAAATTGTTTATGAACAGTGGAAGTCCGGGCTATGTTGATTACAACGGAGTTAATGTAACGGGGATGAGTATTCCTATCCGTTGTTGGATTCATACTCATCCATTTGGCTATGCCTTTTGGTCGGGTACTGATAACAGAACCTTGCGTAATTGGCGACCATTAAATAAGGAAGCAATTGTAATTGGAAAAGGAGAACACATGATATGGGAAAAGACGGAAACAGGAGAAAGAATGACAAAAGTAGTAGACAAAGAAGCCTTCGAACTGTAAGGTTTCCTACCTTTGGTGATAGGGAAATTGAGTGTCCCGTATGCGAGGGAAATAAATGTATCGTATGTAATGGAACAGGGTTTTTTGAAATAAGTGGGGAGGTGTGGGCAAGTATTCAACAGCCGCATATAGTTCAATATGTGCATGATAACTTGCCTACACTTTCTAAGGAATATAATACAATTTATGGTTCCGGAATGATTATGAAAACATTGGGTATTCTCAAAAAGAATTGGGAAGTATTAGAGATTAGCAGTCTAATAGGTTCAATGTGGATATGTATTAATATCCAAACTGCTGAAACAAAACACTTTTATAAAGAAGGAGGACTGAAAAAATGGTTAGTATTAGAGAAATAATGAGAATGTGGAAAGGAAAGCGTGGTGTCACACAAGATGCGGCAATTGAATTTCAAGAAAGAGCGAAGCAATTGATTGAAGCATTGGTTAACTTGTCGAACTATGAAGCACAAAAGCGTGGTGATAATTCCCGCTTAAGAGCAACAGATGTTCGATTGGCATACCTTACAATGTTGGATAATCGTGTGGATGAAATAGATGAAGAAGCCCATACAGATGAAGTAATTTCAAGAGAACATGAATCAACATATCAAAGTTGGGCGGCTATGGTAGAAGAACAGTTTGGTGATTGGAATGCTGAATAATTTAATAGTGCAATTAGATGAAGCAATCGAGATGGCGAATAAATCAAGTCAAAAAGCGTTGGTTACGAAACTCGTTTTGATTCGTAACTATACTTTGGGATTTACTCATGCACTATGGGGTGAAAAAAATGTCGAGGATTAAAACAGTCACTCACGGTGAATATGAAATCCTACAAGCACTTCTTGATTCTTCAGTAATTGCTGAAGCACTTGAGCGTGTTAAGTATGACATGGTTCCCGCTAATGATGATGTAGCGGAAAAAAGATTTGGGCAATCAGTAGCAAGTGTGGCACAATATATGCAAAATATGTGTGACCGACGCCTACATAGATTGCCGAAAAATCACCCAGATTATAAGGAGAAATAAATATGAAAAGCGAAGAAGAATTAAAAGCAATGTTATTACAGGCAGAAGAAGAAGCAAAGTTTTGGCGTGACCGTTTCCATTCACGAACAATGGATACGAAAGAAAATGCAGAATGTTTGCGTAATTACACAGCCCTACGAGGTGTTATGAAAACTCTTCGATGGACATTAGAAGAAATTACAGCATCACCATTGAGTTGATATTATGTATGACGATGAAGAAGCACCAAAAACTGTTGAAGAGGGAATTAGTAGACTTTTAGAAAGCATTTTGTGGGAGGTATTAGAAGAAGATATGGGACTTTATAAAGAGTCACCACTCAGTAATTATTCAGCATGGAAAGATGCGGATAAAAAAAGATATGATAAGTCTGCTAAAAAACTTTATAAAATCTTAGAAAACTTAATGAAAAATAAAACGGAAACTAAAATCACGAAAACGAAAAATGTCTCCTCACCTGATGCAAAGTATAATAAGAATAAAACTCTCAGGGAATACATGAGAGAACATGTGGGATGATGATTTAGACCAAGAACCTATCGAAGAAGGCAATATTGTGGATATAATTAGTCACGATGGAGTCAAAAGAGGTAGTGAGATAGTTGCTGTTCATTGTTTCGTATGTGGAGAAAAATTCGTAGGCCCTAAAGATAAAGCCGGAATGTTTATTAAAGGACACTCAGAGTTCCATAAGTGGGAAATCACTTTGTATGATACTCTAGGTGGACTTTAAATATATACAGAAGGACAAATTCAAGGGATTCTTTTACTCGCTGGCATACCTCAGTTTAGATGTGTTGGTATTATTAGTAAAAGAGGTTGGGAACCAAGATATAACATTAAATTAAGACTACCGGTGCAGATGCTTTTGCCGACAGTTCAAGCACTTGAACGATTACAAGTTAATTGTCAGTTAAAAAGAGAACGGGGTCGTAGGGTAGACACAATAGTAATTCGTAGAAGACTTGATATTTTACGAATATGTGACATTTTTCCCCAAAATGTACCGTCAAAGAGTAAAGTTTGGGGTAAATTTATCCGGTTAATGGAAATGGTTCGCAACGGTGAACATATGAACAACGATAGTAGATATGAGTTCGAGATGATTTTAAATGAAGAAAACAATAGAGAAGAAGAAACCTAAGATTTTTATAGGAAAATCGGGTACAGGCAAGACCTTTAATGCTAAGGCATCACTAAGAAAAAACAACTTTGTTATATATCAGGCAAACGATATACCAATAGATGATGTATTTTCTTGGCCTATGGATATACCAATTATCATAGAAGATGTGCATTACAAGGCTGATAAAGAAAAGATTATGGATTTGATATATTCAGGTAGAGAAGTGGTTTTAACATCACATAATAAAAAGGATGTTCCAAAAATTATCATTAATGCGTGTCAAGTAAAACTATGTGGCAAACTTAACCGTAATCAAATGAAAATAAAAACCCTATTTGCTAAAAATTGCGAAGAGATTAAAACCTTTGATGCAAATATGTGGTCACTTACGGGCAGTTACATTAAGATGAAGAACCGTGATGATTTCTACAAAGGTGTGCGATTACATGAACCACCGCCTATGCAGATATTGTCATGGGCTTCAGCCTCTTTACCTAACAATAATAAATTAGCGTTCGTGGCTTCAACCCTTTATAGGTGGCCCAAAGAATATTTTTACGCATTATTGGCTTACTCTTGGGAAGGGGCGTATGTAAAAATGGTCCCCCCTCAAAGAAAGGCATCAAGTCTATTTCCGTCTATATGTCGCAAGTTAGGACTAAAGGACACAGACGGGTACTTGGTTTGTAGCCTTGTAAAGAATGAAGAGTATGCTAAGTGGGCGGCAAGAAAACTTTTACCTGAAGAATGTAAAGTCTTAGGAATTAAGAAAGAAAGAAAGAAAAGAATAACAAAAAGAAAAATGAAAGGATTGGAGGATTTTTAATATGACAACAAAAGGAGAAGGTGTGGCTTTCACAAAATGGGCTGGGGTAATGCTTAATAGGCTACCCTATAAGTTCCTGCGTGAATGTTACGAGAAAGAGATGAGGATAGGTCAGGCGGTGAACGAGTATGAAAGAAGATATGAGCACATTGATTGAACTAACTAAAAAAATGGCTAACGAACTACACATTACAAATAAAATTGCGATAAGCGTTTCAATTGTAAATGTGATTACCCTTGTAGTAATTGCATGGGGACTAATGAGGTGAAAAAAATGAAACAAATAAATGACTATGTATTAATAAGAAATGAAAGAAGAACAACCACAGACAGTGGTATTGTATTGAATGCGAACCAAAACGGAGGAATCGTTTATGATTCCCCAATTGGTGATATGGTTGGAAGGTATGTCTATTATAAAAATGGATATACATTCCACGATGAAGGAATAGAATATATTGCTATTAAATTAGAAGATGTAGTGGCGGTGAAAGGATGAGAAAAATTTTACATGGAGAAGAAGCAAGAGAAAAGTTAATCGAAGGCGTGAATGCTGTCGCTGATGCAGTTGGTGTAACCTTTGGCCCTGCGACAAGAAGTGTAATCATTGATAGAAGAGATGGTTTGTCTCCATTGGTTGTCAATGACGGAGTAACTGTTGCTAAGAGTATTGTACTTGAAGATAAAATGGCTAATGCAGGTGCTAAACTTGTTATTGAAGTGGCATCAAGAGCGCAAGAAAATGCAGGTGATGGAACTACAAGTTCGACTATTATGGCTCAATCTCTTATCAAAAGAGGTAAGGAACTTTTGGGAACATATACAGGAGTTGCTATCCGTACAGAACTTGAAAGATTGTGCAAAAAAACTTGCGATGAATTAGATGCTCTATCTTTAGAAATTGAAGGTAGGGGTATTTATGATGTGGCAA